>MDSW01141128.1_pt1 | contig 19675 bp, 20 predicted proteins | sample 811171 | NCBI WGS metagenome assembly MDSW01 (sample SAMN05326641, study PRJNA326480) | marine metagenome | isolation source: seawater | place: Atlantic Ocean: North West | collected 2012 | reverse complement strand
ATATCCAAGGGTGTTACTAAGGAAAACATTCAAAGTAGGTCTCGGGGTTTAACACTTATGGCCATTAGTAACACAACAGGATACATGCTTTTGACTACTGGTAATAAGTCTGAGATGTCAGTAGGTTATGCAACAATATATGGTGATATGGCTGGGGGGTATTCAATTTTAAAAGATGTTTATAAAACTGACGTTTTCCATCTTTCAAATTGGAGAAACCAAAATTGTCCTACTGATGCCCTTGGTCCAAGCGGTATAGTAATACCAGAACGAATGATTAGTAAGCCTCCTTCCGCTGAATTGCGACCTGATCAAAAAGATGCAGATTCATTGCCATCATATGATGAGTTAGATGCAATTTTACACGCTTTAATCGAAGAAGATTTAGGAGCTAATGATTTAGTTGAACGGGGCCATGATGGGGAGGTGGTTCATCGCATATGGCGTTTATTAGAGATGTCTGAGTATAAGCGAAGACAAGCACCACCAGGTGTGAAGCTAACAAGCCGAGCCTTTGGTCGCGATCGGCGATACCCAATCACGAATGCTTTCAGAGGAAAAGCATAAAAAATATTAATGCTAATTTTTAATTAAAAGAGTTGTTTATTATATATTTAGCCATCTATTCTCATAAACCTTATTACTCCTATTGAATTGCCACAATTAGTTTTCGACGCTATATAGCTCCTTTATAGAGAGGTGACTTAATAAGTTTTATTGATGTCTTATAAGCTTTCTAAGAGGTGGGTTTTAAATGAATTTTTGTTATCGATGGCTGCGTTCTCTAAACTTGAGTACCCATACATGACACTCCAGCTATATAATACGCTTACAAGAAAAAAAGAGTTATTTGTTCCTATAAATAATGAACATATACGCATGTATGTCTGCGGTCCTACAGTTTATGATGATATACATATTGGCAATGCTAGACCATTAGTTATTTTTGATGTGCTTTTTCGACTGTTAAAAAACACAAATAGAGAATCTGACATAACATATGTTCGCAATATAACTGACGTTGATGATAAAATTATTCAAAGAGCAGAAGAAAATAATGAGTCAATAAGTGACTTAACAAACCGTAATATTCTAAGATTCCAAGAAGCTGCTTTAGAATTATGTTGTTTAAAGCCAACTATTGAGCCACGAGCAACTGACCACATAAGCCAAATGATTAATTTGATAAAAGTCTTGATAGAAAAAGGTCATGCTTACGTTACTGACGACGGTGAGGTATTATTTAGTGTTCTATCAATGCCAAATTACGGACGATTATCTGGTCGTAATCGTGATGAAATGATTTTAGGGGCGCGAATCGAGGTTTCGTCAAATAAACGAGATCCAGCAGACTTTATTCTTTGGAAACCTTCAACACCTAATCAGCCTGGATGGGATAGTGTCTGGGGCAGAGGACGGCCCGGTTGGCATGTTGAGTGTTCTGCTATGAGTGAGGAATATCTTGGGCCAAATTTTGATATTCATGGAGGTGGAGTTGATTTAGTTTTTCCTCATCATGAAAATGAAATTGCACAATCAGAATGCTTTCATCCCAATATTCCGTTTGTAAAAACATGGATACATAATGGATATGTAATGAGTGAGGGTGAGAAAATGTCTAAGTCGCTGGGTAATTTTTATACCGTTAGTGATTTACTCAAAGAATTTCCTGGTGAAGCCTTACGCTTAGCTCTTTTAGCAACACATTATCGACAACCACTAGATTTTTCTAAGGATGGAACAAAAGAAGCTATTTCTCGACTGGATAGGTACTATTTAGCCCTAAAAGTTTTAGAGGATGATTTAGATCAAAAAGAATTGATTAGTTCTAATATTGCAGATGATTTTGGTTCTAGTCTACTGGATGATTTGAATACCCCAGCTGCTTTGACGGTTCTAGATAAACAGTCGTCTGCTATAATAAATGATTCTTCCAGAGACAACAGAGCCCAATTAGGACAAGCTTTCATACAAAATGCTAATTTACTTGGTTTACTCTGTAATGGTTCGGCTTATTGGCATAAGCGTGACACAACAGAAGCTGAGCAGACGAATATAGATCAAATGATAAAAAAAAGAATGATCGCCCGCGAACAAAGAGATTTTGCTGAGGCAGATCGTATACGCGATGAGCTCTTACTAAGAAAAATTATACTGGAAGATGGTCCTGACGGAACCATATGGAGGCGTGGTAGCTAGTTATGACTGATCGTATCTTTTTGTATGATACCACACTACGTGATGGAGCACAGACACAAGGCGTTGATTTTTCTGTAGATGACAAGCTTACAATCGCACATGCTTTGGACGCTTTAAAAGTTGACTATATTGAAGGTGGTTGGCCTGGAGCAAACCCTGTGGATGATGACTTTTTTGCAAAATCACCTGGTTTAAAAAATGCTAAGTTCACTTCTTTTGGTATGACACGAAGGCCAGGTCACAGTGCAGCAAATGATCCTGGATTGAATGCCTTGCTTACAAACACTATTGATGCAGTTTGTATGGTCGGCAAAACGTGGAAATTTCATGTTGATGTTGCACTTAATATAACACCAGAAGAAAATATAGAAATGATATCCCAGAGTATAACCCATGCGTTAACTCGAACAAATGAAGTTTTATTTGATGCCGAGCATTTTTTTGATGGATATAAAGATAATCCTAATTTTGCCATGTCGTGTATTGAATCTGCAATTAATTCTGGATCAAGGTGGGTTGTCCTTTGTGATACAAACGGTGGTACTTTACCTCATGAAATTTCAAGAATAGTTAGTGAGGTTTGTTGTCACATTCCCGGCAATAAATTGGGGATTCATGCACATGACGACACTGGTAATTCCGTTGCTAATTCACTTGCAGCAGTTGCATCAGGTGTAAGACAAGTACAGGGTACAATAAATGGTTTAGGAGAGCGCTGCGGAAATGCTAATTTGATCAGTATTATTCCTTCCTTACTGCTAAAGTATGATGGTCAATATGAAACTGGTTTAGACGAATTGGAGCTAACACAGTTAACGCGTATTTCACGATTGTTAGATGAGCTCCTAAACCGTGCTCCTGATCGTCATGCGGCCTATGTGGGAGAGGCCGCTTTCGCGCATAAAGGCGGTTTACATGTTTCCGCTGTTCAAAAAAACCCCAAGACTTATGAGCACATTGAACCTAACATAGTTGGTAATAACCGACATATTGTTGTTTCAGACCAAGCTGGTAAATCAAATGTACTATTAAGATTAGCTGAGTCTGGTATAAAAATTAAAAACGATGATAAGAGAATAAACCGTCTCGTAAAAGACATAAAAGCTCGAGAATACAAAGGTTATTCTTATGATGGAGCTGAGGCTAGCTTCATTATACTCGCTCGCCGTGCGTTGGGTGATTTACCGAAATTTTTTGATATTATTAGCTTTCGTACTGAGGTTGAACGAAGGTTGAATGCTCGTGGAGATCTTACTACTATCAGTCAGGCTGTTATAAAAATAGATATTTCTGGTAAATTAACAATGCAGGTTGCTGAGGGTAATGGTCCGGTTAACGCTCTTGATGCAGCTTTACGTAAAGCACTAATACCTCAATTTCCTGACCTAGAAGGAATGCGACTTGTTGATTTTAAGGTGCGAATTCTAACTCCTCAACAAGCTACTGCAGCTGTAACAAGAGTTATGATAGAATCTACTGATGATACTGGCGAGCGTTGGGGTACGGTAGGAATCTCACCTAATATTATTGATGCGGCTTACGCAGCATTAGAGGATGCAATAATATATAAGTTATTGCGTGTTAGCTAATAACTGTAGTTAAAAAGCGTGGTATCAATATTATTACCTTGTATCGAAAAATTATTTTATCTGACAGCGTCTATTGTGAATGACAAATTCAGGTCTTTGCGGATTATAATTAACCAAGAACTTAATGAGGTGTAATAACTTGATATCTGTAGTGTCCAGAGCTAAAGCCATTACTAAATCCGACTCTCTTCGTAAGATAACATTACTATTGGCAAGTAGTTTTACTCTTTTTTCCTTAGCAGTTATAGCACCATCATTGCCAGAGATTGAGTATATATTTAGGAGCACTCCTAATGTATCTATATTAACACGATTATTGCTAACGATACCCGCGCTAGCTATAGCTTTTTCGTCTCCCTTCATAGGTTTTTTAATAGATAAATATCAAAGAAAAAATCTCTTACAATTAGTTGTTATAGTTTATGTTGTTAGTGGAACTGCTGCGATTTGGATTGATAACCTGTTACTGCTTTTGATTAGTAGGTTTGTCTTAGGTATATCCGTTGGTGGATTACTAACTATAGTTACGACGTTGATTGCGGATTATTATAATGGGTCTACTCGTACTCGTATGGCTGCAGCCCAGTTTTCAGTGATGGTTTTTGCTGTGGCTGCTGGTACAGCTTTTTCAGGTGTCCTGGCAGATATAAATTGGCGATTGCCTTTTTATATGTATTTTGCAGCCTTAGTTTTGTTGCCACTAATTTCTATAAGTATTACAGAACCATTGTCGGTTAATAGAAAGAATGAGGATAATTTTGAATTAAGCACTAACTCTTTCCCATTTCTTAAGACGGCTCTTATATATAGCGTAGCGGTTATAACGCTGTTAACAACTTTTATGGTACCTTCGCAGCTGCCGTTCTTGATTTATGAAAATAAAATAGGTGGAGCAAGAGAGGCTGGTTTTGGTATCGCTTTATTTAATTTGATGGCGGCATTAGTAGTATTATCTTTTCGAAGAATATGGGAATTTTTTAGCCATACAAGTGTTTTAGTTTGTGGATATGCGTTATTAGCTGCAGGATATTATCTTACAGCGACAGCAGATAGTATCAGTCAGGTATTTTTAGGTATGACAATTTCAGGATCAGGTTTCGCGGTTGTTATACCTACATTTACAGTCTGGATATTTGACATAGTTCCTAAAAGATATAGAGGCCGTGCTGTTGGTGGAGTAAATATGTCAGTATTCGTAGGAACTGGCCTCTCTCCGATATATAGCCAACCAATAGCCAATTGGATTGGGTTATCGGGAGCATTCTACGTTTCAGGAATTATACAGGTTTCATTTATCGTATGTTTTGCTTTAATTGGCTTAAAAAACTTTTTCTCCTTACGAAGGATATAGAAAATGACAGGTACGGATCATACTAAGAAAAGCATCATTGGTGGTCCTAGTATTATCTTGGTTGAACCTCAACTTGCAGAAAATATTGGTGCAGCCGCGCGAGCTATGTTGAATTGTGGACTCAACAAACTCATTATCGTAAATCCTCGTGAAAAATTTCCTAATCCAAAGGCAGATGCAATGTCCGCTGGCGCTGATAATGTACTAAAAGATGCCAAAATATTCAGTAGTATTGAAGATGCTATTGATGGTTTTAACCGAGTTTATGCTACAACTGCACGACCTCGTGAAATGATTGTAAACGAGGTTAACCCAAAAATTGCTGCCGTGGATATGAAAAATGCATGGCGGGATGGGAACGAGATAGGTATTATGTTTGGCCCTGAGGCCTCGGGATTAACCAACGAACATATAGCTCTTGCTGATACTGTAATATCTGTGCCTTTGAATCCTTCTTATTCATCACTGAATCTAGCCCAGGCAGTACTTATCATAAGTTATGAGTGGTTCGCTGTAGCAAAAGAGATGTCTATTGCAAACCGAGTAAATAATGATTCGAGACCGGCCAAAAAAAATGAATTAAATAAATTTTTTATTAGGTTTGAATCTGCTCTGGATAAAAGTGGATTTTTTCGTTCCTCTGATATGCGACCTTCTATGGTAAGAAATCTCAGAGCTATGTTACAACGAGCCATGCTCACCGAACAGGAGATTCGTACTTTACACGGGGTTATTTCTAGCCTTTCGGGTAGTTGGCGAGAAACTCCTAACCAGCTGCGTAAAAAATTATCTGATAAAAATTAAGAAGAATTTCTATAATTTTGTTTTGTACTCACGAAAAAATAGATAGTGAGCGTAGCTATTATTATAACTCCTCCAGTTAAGCTGCCACTAGATGGTAATTGACTTATAAAAACCCACGCCCAAAGCGGACCGAATACTGCCTCCAATAATACTATTAAGCTAACTTCTGGAGCTGGTAGATATTTTGGTCCAAGGCTAATAAGCCCAAAAGATAAAGGTAGAATAATCAATCCTTGTAGTCCTACCCAAATCATATCATTAGTGCTCATCTTTAAAGTGGGCGCTAAAATTAAACTTATGAGTGCTATTATATAACCACCAGTGGCAATGGTAAGGCTAATGTTAGATATAGCTGACTTTCTTAAAATTACTAACGTTCCTGCCCAACTGGCAGCTGCTAAAACAGCTGCTAGATTTCCTAATAAATTTCCTTTGCCTATTCCATCTCCGAATATAATTAACATTCCAATTATCGTTATTAAACTAACTATTATAGTCGTTTTTGAAACTGGTTCGTGTAGAAATATATATGCGAAGCCAGCAGCAAAAAGAGGAGAAATTGTAATTAGAAATAGTGTGTTAGCAACATTTGTATTTACAATTGCTATTACAAAAGAAATAGAGGAAACAGCGAATAACAAAGCTACATATAGTGAATATTTTAGTGTTTCTCGATCATATATTACGAAGTTCTTACTAATTGTTTTTATTCTAATTGTAAAAATAGAAAATATTGTCAACGTAATAGCCATTAAAAATCCACGCCAAAATAACATTGTCCAAATATCAGCGCTTATTAATGTGGTTAGAAGTCCATCAGGTGTAAGCACCATTACACCGCAAACGACTATTAATACTCCATTTAAACGAGGGTTATCCTTAAAAAAGATCATTTTATCTGGTGTATCCAGTATATTTTTTATTAATATTAAGAACGAGTGTTTGACATATGCTATTTGATTATTATAAATGCCTTTAATTCCTGGGAACGTGGAGCGGTTAAGATGCCGACTTCCGTGCAACATTAAAATATTTTTATTGAAGCGCCTACCGGGACAATAATATATATATAAAAAAAAAGGTACATAAAATGACAAAACGTCATCCTTCGAAATATAAAATTGATCGCCGTCTTGGTGTTAATTTGTGGGGTCGACCAAAGAGCCCTTTCAATCGTCGTGAATATGGTCCTGGTGAACATGGGCGTCGTAGAAAGAAGCCTTCAGATTATGGACTTCATCTTGCGGCAAAACAAAAACTAAAAGGTTATTACGGCAGTATAGGTGAAAAGCAATTTCATAGGTATTATGAAGAAGCGGTTCGTCGTCGAGGTGATACGGGTGAGAATTTAATTGAACTACTAGAACGCCGTCTTGATGCCGTAATTTATAGAATGAAATTTGTACCCACTGTTTTCGCAGCCAGGCAGTTTGTTAGTCATGGGCATATCCTGGTTAATGGCAAAAAAGTAAACATACCATCATATAATGTAAAAGATGGAGATGTTATTGAGGTTAAAGAAAAATCACGAGAGATACCAATGGTACTTGAAGCAAATTCTGCAGCTGATCGTGATTTACCTGATTACATGGATGTAGATCTTGACAAATTACGAGGGACTTTTACACGAGGTCCTAGCCTTGCTGATGTTCCTTATCCAGTCCAGATGGAACCAAATTTAGTTATTGAGTATTATTCTCTATAATTATTTTATTAAGTTGGAAACGTAAGTGGCTTAGGGACTCCTAATTTTTTATTTGATTTAGCTACTTTCGATTTTGATTTGTTTAATCTTAGAGGTGGTATTTTATTAAGTTGCTCACCTTTTTTAAATCTTCGTCGAGCTTTAGCTGAACCATAGAAGGGTTCTATGTTCTCAGTGCCGTTTGCTTGAAATTGAATCTCAATTTTATTTCCGTCGGGGTCAAAAACATTAACCTGGCACATTTTGATACTATCCAAAGGTACCATGTAATGCGGAGCATCATGTTTTCTTAACTTGTTTTGAAAATGCTTTATAGAGCCTGAACTTCTTAATGCAAAATGTTCTACTTGGGCGTCACTAACAGGTATATTTTTAGTTAATTCCACAAGATGAACGATGGCACGTCCTTTACAATAGTGCCAGGCACCTCCAAATTCAAATGGTGGTCGCTTGCCGCGTTTAAGACCTAGAACTTTTTCGTAAAATTCTGTCATTTCATCAAGACGCGCTGTGCGGATATTAACGTGGTCGAGCCATGCCATAGTCATTGCGTTTTTCCTCTATTCAGAAATAAGTTTTCCCTATAATGCGCCCCTATCTCGAGTGTTTCAATACTCTTCTTATTCAAACTTGCCTTGTTCTCCATATTTCGCTCGTATAAATAATTAATCCTAGCCAAAGCAGACAAAATGAAATCCATTCATTCACCGTAAATTTTTCATTAAAAAGCCAAATTGCAATTATGAGATAGGTTGATGGAGTAAAATATTGAAATAATCCAATTGTTGTTAACCTTATCCTTCTGGCACTAGCGGCAAATAGCATTAATGGTACACCAGTAATTACTCCAGCTAATACAATGAGTAAGTCTAAGCTAATATCATGATTTCCGAAGGAACCGGTACCGTTCGATTCTAACCAGAAAAGAAATCCCAAACCAAATGGCGCCATAACTAGACACTCTATAAAGAGCCCTACGTTACTTCCAGCCTTAACGGTTTTTCTAATAAGCCCATATAGGCCAAAAGAAAAAGCTATAGTAAGTGCTATCCATGGCAGACTGCCGTAAGCTATAAATTGTGTGATTACCGCAGCCGTGGCAAGAAGTACAGCGACCCATTGTTTTACGGTAGGTCTTTCCGTTAAGAAAATAAATCCTAGAAACACACTTACTAATGGACTAAGAAAATAACCTAAGCTCGATGCAACTAGTTGATCAGTAACTACTGAATAGACAAACATTCCCCAGTTAAGACTAACTAAAGAGGCACTTAAGAATAATATTAATGTAATTATTGGGGTTGAAATAGTAGTAACTACTTCTTTCCATTGTCCAGTTACAGTTAGAATGAAGGACATGAATATAGCGCACCAAACTACCCTATGGGCAATTATCTCAACCGCCCCTAGATCTGCTAGTGATCGCCAATAAAATGGAGTGAATCCCCATATAAAAAAAGCGAGCATCCCAAAGCCGATACCAGCTACTTCATCTTGGGTAAGACTGCGTTTCTTTGACTGAAGGGGAGGATTTGATGACAGAATATATTCTCGTATGAGATAAAGTTTCTATTTAGAAAGCGAAAATTAATATTAATGTTAAAATAGAATTAATTAACTATTTATTTCTCTAACTATTCCTACTTTATCAAAAAAACCTTCTAATTCTCCGTCTTCAAACATTTCTCGTAAAATATCAGCGCCACCAACGAACTCTCCTTTAACATAAAGCTGAGGTACAGTCGGCCAATTTGAAAAATCTTTTATTCCTTGTCTAATTTCAGGGTCGGCCAAAACATCAGATGAACCATACTTTACGCCCATATGATTAAGTATTTGTACCACAGCAGCAGAAAAACCACATTGCGGAAATACAGGTGTTCCTTTCATAAACAACATAACTTCGTTGAGGTTAATTTCATTTTTAATGCGTTCTGTTATTAAATTATCTGCCATATTCAACCTACTTAGTTTTTTGTTTAGCTAATTTAAACTAGTCAGTATCTCGTACTTTAGTTTGTAGAGCAAGTGCATGTAGTTCTTCCCCCATGCGTCCCTGTAAGGCATCATAAACCATTTGATGCTGTTGTACTCTTGTTTTTCCTTTAAATGCTCGGGATGTGACATGGGCAAGATAATGATCTCCATCACCCCTTAAGTCTTCAATATGAATTTCAGAATCAGGAATTGCTTCTTTGATTAACATTTCGATTTCTTTTGCGGCCATCGGCATTTAGATATCCTTTAGTAAAATATCAAGCTCAATTTGTTTGTTTTATATTATCCTGACATATATTCAGGAAACCAGCTACGATGACAATTTCTTAATTGTTCAATCGATATAGGTCTGGTACCTGGCAGTGTCAATGTGTCTGGGCAAGTTACGCCAATTACCATAGATTTAACACCAACATCAGAAGCTTGGGATTGGACATAATCGGGTTTATTAGTTGTCACTATATACCGTCCTTGATCCTCTCCAAATGCCCAGCTGTGGATTGGGATAGTCGGTTCAAAGTCAATCTTTGCACCTATTTCATTCTCTATAGCCATTTCTGCTATGGCTATTGCTATTCCTCCATCACTAACATCATGGCACGATGTTAGACAGTTATCTGCAATAAGATTTCTGATTAGGTCGCCATTTTTTCGTTCATCATTAAGGTTCACAGGTGGCGGGGCGCCTGTCGATTTACCAGTAAATTGTTTTTGGTAAAGAGAACAACCAAGCCAACCAACTGTTTCCCCAATAACAATAATTATCTCTTCACTAGCCTTAAACCCGAATGACACTGATTTTGATATATTGTCTATAATTCCCACACATCCAATAACCGGTGTTGGCAAAATAGATTTCCCATTTGTTTCATTGTAAAGCGACACATTGCCCGAAACAACCGGACAATCTAGTGCTAAACAAGCTTCACTAATCCCTTTAACTGCTCCCACCAACTGGCCCATAGTTTCTGGTTTTTCAGGATTACCAAAGTTTAAATTATTTGTCACAGCAAGGGGCTTAGCTCCAACAGATGTAATATTACGGTAAGATTCAGCTACTGCTTGACGTCCTCCTTCTATGGGATCAGCAAGAACATAGCGAGGTGTACAGTCAGTAGTAATTGCTATTCCTTTACTGGTGTCATGCACACGCACTAGTGCGGCATCCCCACCCGGGCGAATGACTGTATCACCCATTACCATATGGTCATATTGTTCCCATACCCATTGTCGAGAGCAAAGGTTTGGACTGCTTAGCATTACTTTCAATGCGCTCTCTAAATCATCGGAAATGATCACATCTTTTGTCTTTATAATCGGCTGTGTTGGAGTAGGGTCCCACGGTCGATCATATTCTGGCGCGGCGTCAACCAAAGGAGCGACAGGAATAGATGTAACCAGTTTACCATCTTCAATAAGTGTCAAATAACCACTATCATTAGTAGATCCAATAACCTCAAAATCAATTTCCCATTTCTTAAATATTTCCTTTGCCATATCTTCATGGCCAGGCTTTAAAACCATGAGCATTCTTTCTTGGCTCTCTGAAAGCATTATTTCATAAGCTGACATGCCTGTTTCTCGACGTGGTACTTTATCGATGTTTAGGTTTATACCGACACCACCCTTGCTGGCCATTTCAACCGATGAGGAAGTAAGTCCGGCGGCTCCCATATCTTGAATTGCTACGATGGCATCTGTTGCCATCAATTCGAGGCATGCCTCTAATAGTAATTTTTCCGTAAAAGGATCTCCTACCTGAACTGTCGGTCTCTTTTCTTCGGAGTCGCCGGCAAATTCAGCTGACGCCATAGTTGCTCCATGAATTCCATCACGACCAGTTTTGGACCCAACGTAAACAACAGGAAGATCAACCCCGGCTGCGGCTGAGTAGAATATTTTTTCTATAGATGCAATTCCAACTGTCATAGCATTTACTAGAATATTTCCGTTATAGGAAGAATCAAAATTCACTTCGCCACCTACTGTTGGAACACCCATACAATTACCGTAACCCCCTATACCCGACACCACACCATTGACTAGATGTCGTGTTTTGTGATGTTCGGGGCTGCCAAATCGAAGTGCATTTAAGTTAGCTATAGGGCGCGCTCCCATTGTAAAAACATCGCGCATTATTCCTCCGACACCTGTTGCAGCTCCCTGATATGGCTCGATAAAACTTGGATGGTTATGGCTCTCTATTTTAAATATAGCTGCTAAGCCGTCGCCTATGTCTACTACACCTGCATTCTCACCAGGTCCTTGGATAACCTGTGCTCCGCTAGTTGGAAGTGATTTGAGCCATAATTTGGATGATTTGTATGAACAATGTTCAGACCACATTACCGAAAAAATACCAAGTTCAGTATAGTTTGGAACGCGTTTTAATATATTTATTATAGTTGTATATTCTTCATTACTTAGACCCATAAGGTCTGTTGGCACTGAATAAGAGGTTTTCATCTAGAGATTGCCTCTGCTAAAGCGGAAAAGAGAGGAAGTCCATCTGTGCCCCCAAGAAATGAATCAGCTAAACGTTCAGGATGCGGCATCATTCCTAGGATATTACCGTCTGAATTAAAAATTCCTGCAATATTATCTACAGATCCATTAGGATTAGATGACTGAGAAATATCTCCTTTTTCATCGCAATATCGAAATGCAATTTGCGCCCCATCCTCAATCTTTTTAAGTGTTTCTTCATCTGTGAAGTAGTTGCCATCATGATGAGCAATTGGAATACGCAATATTTCTCCTTGGTTATATTTTTTACTAAAAATAGTATTAGTTTTCTCTACTCTAATATTGACGTCTTTACACACAAATCTGAGACTAGAATTACGCATCAATACACCAGGTAATAAACCGGTTTCTGTTAAAATTTGGAAACCGTTACATATACCCAATACTGGCACACCGCTGCGCGCTCTTTTTACTATCGATTTCATTATTGGGCTATGCGCTGCCATCGCTCCAGAACGTAAATAGTCGCCATAAGAAAATCCACCTGGAATAACTATTAAGTCACACTTTGGCAAAATATTTTCTTGATGCCATACCATTTTTGGGGATTTCCCGGTTACAGATTTTAATACAACGGCGACATCACGATCACAGTTTGAACCTGGAAATACGATGACGGATGCAGTCAACTTTAATTCTCCACTTTTGAGTTTTCTTGTCTATTATTATGAGATAATCTTTATCTCATAATTTTCTATTACTGTATTGGCTAATAGTTTTTCACACATTTCAGTAACCTTAGTGTGAGCGGTAGCACTATCTAAATCACTTAGTTCAATTTCGATATATTTGCCTTGCCGTAAGTTTTCTAAGGTGTCAAAGCCTAGACTAGCAAGAGATTGCTGGATGGCTTTTCCCTGAGGGTCAAGAACACCATTTTTTAGTGTTATATGTATATGTGCTTTCACTGGTTATCCGCATATTTAAAATTAATTAAGGTTTTTGGGTCCTCTTTATATTATTGTGAGGCTTCTGGTGTTATGCCGAGGCGTCGAGCTACTTCCTGATACGCTTCCTCTACTCCTCCAAGATTGCGACGAAAACGATCTTTATCCATTTTCTCATTCGTTTTAATATCCCATAATCGGCATCCATCTGGAGTTATTTCATCAGCTAATAGAATTCTTACTTGATCATCATGATAGAAACGTCCAAATTCAAGCTTGAAATCAATTAGCCTTAGTCCAATTCCCAAGAATAGCCCAGATAAGAAATCATTAATTCTCAAACTCATTGAAACCATATCTTCTATCTCTTGAGGGGTTGCCCAACCAAAAGCACTGATATGATCATCAGATATGTGCGGATCTCCAAGATCATCTGATTTATAATAATATTCAACGACAGGACGTGGCAACGACGAACCTTCTTCTAGCCCAAATCTCTTGCAAATAGAACCAGCAGCTATATTTCTCGTTACTACCTCTATAGGAATTATCTCGACCTCATGGACTAGCTGCTCGCGCATATTTAATCTGCGAATAAAATGAGTAGGTATACCAATTTCTGCAATACTTATCATTAGATATTCAGAGATTCTATTATTTAGCACGCCTTTGCCAGTAATTACCCCATGTTTCTGGTTATTAAAAGCGGTAGCATCATCTTTGAAATGCTGAACTAGTGTTCCTGGTTCAGGACCCTCAAAGAGTACCTTAGCTTTTCCTTCATATATTTTTCTGCGTTGCGGCATTTTTTGTAAGCTTTCAATATTTAGGCTCATTTTACCGCGCCCTTAGGGCACCATTCATAATACCGTATACCAACCACTTTACCACGAGACAATTGGTGATATGAAATATCATAAAAATTAATACAATTAAAACGAGAATAATATAAAAATAAGGTTAATAATCAGCTCTTCCACCAGATATGTCAAAAGCTGCACCAGTACTAAATGAACATTCCTCAGATGACAACCAAGCAGCTAGAGCAGCTACCTCAAAAGGTTCCACCAAGCGTCCAAGTTCCATACCTTCTTCAATGGTCGAGCGATATTGAATTGATAGGTTATCAAATAGTTCAGTATTAGCTCCGCCAGGTGTTATACAATTTACGAGAACCCCTGTTTTAGCTGTTTCTTTAGAAAGTGACTTTGTAAGACTAATCAATCCAGCTTTAGCTGCAGCGTATCCACAGTTATTTTTAATTCCAATTTTACCTCCATTAGAAGCAATATTTACAATACGCCCATAACCTGATTCTATCATATAAGGAACAATTTTTTGACAACACATGAAGGCACTAGTTAGGTTTAGCCGAAGCATTCGTTCCCAGTTTTCCAGTGGTTGTTCCCATACTGGAGCAAGGGTACCAACAGCCCCTGCATTATTAATAAGTATGTCTATTTTTCCTAATATTTCCAACGATTTCTTTGAAGCCGAACTTATTGCTGCTAAATCTGTTACGTCTACTGTTTCAACTAATATTTTTCCATGAGTTCTAAGTAAACCTTCTGTTTCATTAAGCCTCTCAGAATCTATATCCCATACCATAACGTTAGCGCCAGATTTTATTAGCCTCTCAGTTATTGCGTATCCAATACCCTTAGCACCACCCGTAACAATTGCAGTTCTTTGATTAAGGTCAATTTTATTCATTATATACTTTCCTTCAAACTGATTATTGCTGTTAACTAAAGTATTTGCCATGATTAGTAATAGCTATAACCTAAGGATATGCAAATGAACGAACGTAAAAAAGTTTGGGAAGAGGTCAATTACTATAGTGATGGGCTATCTATTGCAGCACATTTATACAAGCCTACCGAATGGAATCCCGGGGATCCGCCGCTACCAGCTATAGTTTGTCTGCATGGTTATAGCGGAATGAAAGAAGTCTATGGGATGGATGTACCACGCAGGCTATGGGAAGAGGGTTATTTTGTTATTGCTCCTGATCATCGTGGATTTGGTGAGAGCGAAGGAGCAAGAGGTCGTCATCGTCCATTAGAACAAGCTCAAGATGTTTATGATGCTTTTACATTTTTAGAAACTATTGATGGTGTTGATAAAAATAGGATGGGGTTATACGGAACCAGTTGGGGAGGGGCCTCTGCTATCTGGTGTGCTGCTTTCGATGAGCGTATTAAAGTTATTGTTAATTCTGTCGGGGTATCTGACGGTGAACGATGGCTAAAAAATGCCCGTCGACCTCATGAATGGCAGGAATTTAATGAAAAAGTTTCAGAGGCAGCGCGCATTCGTGTAACGACTAATCAGCCTACAACTATGCCCTTACTAGATATAATGCTTACAGATCCGCACACACTAGACGTTATTCAAGAGCATCATCAGAAGCATGGGCATTATGTATCGGATTATGATTTGGAAAGCGCTGAGTCTTGTGTTCGTTTTAAACCTGAAAAGGTGGCATATATGATATCACCCCGCCCTGTCTTAGTTATATATGCAGAAGATGACTGTACAGTTCCGCCTGAAGAACAGCTGGGATGTTTTGAGCAATTGGGTGAGCCTAAAAAATTAGTAAAATTACCTAAAGCTCAGCACTATGAGTCATACTATTTTTGTAACCCAGATATGCATGAGCTTGGAATGTCTGAAGCGGTTTCTTGGTTTGAAAAATACTTGTAGGGTGGTTATTATTTGTAGCAAATATTAATTATTAGATGTATTTAAAGATAAAGTAGCTTAGATTTTGTGTTTTCTAATTTCAGTAGATATTTAAGAGTAATATACTTTAGAATGGCTTTATTAAAATGGAAAAGAATACTGAAACAGATATTGGTTCCTCTCTACGTGAAGTAACTAAGCGTGCACTGCCTACTTTAGACGTGGGGCCTGCTCTAACAGGTGACATAAAAGCCATTAAAGAACTTTCAGAAAAATGGCGAGATGTTTGGCAAAATTTGGGTTTTATGTGCATCACAAATCATGGAATTTCTGATGAATTAATTTTTGAAATGGAAGAGGCTGCTAAACGGTTTCATGATTTACCTCATAAAGTAAAAATGAAGATTTCTATAAACTCTCATATGAAAGGTTATACTCCTGCACATGCCTCGGTAGCAACAAAATCAAGGTTCCATAAAAATAGAAAACTCGATACAGTTGAGTGTCTTATTGTAGCGACTGATTTTGATGATGATAACCCGCACGTTAGTTCTGGAGAACAATTCTACGGCAAAATGCCGTGGCTTGCAGAAGATATAATTCCTGGTTTTCGATCAACATGTGAAAAATACATGAAAGAGGTTACGGAATTAGGTAAAAAACTACTTCCCGTATGGGCACTTTCATTAAATTTAAAACATGATTATTTTGACCCGTTTTTTGTGGATAACTACACATATTTTAGAGTGGCTAAGTATCCGCCCAAACCAAAATTAGAAGAAGGAGAAATGGGAGTAAATGCTCATGCTGATACTGGATTTATGACATTTTTACCGCCAGCAAATGAAGAAGGTCTCCAAGTCTTGGATACAAATGGAGAGTGGTTTTGGCCAGATCTACCTGATAATTCTCTTATAGTAAATGCGGGTCAGTTTCTAGAACGTTGGGCTAATGATCGTTTTAGAGCGACACCTCACAGAGTACTGCCACCTATGAATGCTGATCGCTATTCGTTAGCCTGTTTTGTTAATCCAAATTTTGAAGCTACTTGTGAGTGCTTATCGACTTGTACCAGTCCAGATAATCCACCAAAATATGAGTCACAAAGTTATCTGGATTTCTTTGCTTGGTATATGACTAATGCCTTTACACATTATGGAAAATTTGAAGTTGTTGATGGTAAAGCGCTAGAAAAATAATATATTTTAACTCGCAATAAATTTTATAAATTAACCTTTTTATAAGCTACCTCGTTAGGTGGCCCATCTGAAAAAAGCCATACTGGTTTTTGGTCTCTTTTTTCTTTGGATGGTAGAGCAATTAGAGAACTAGATACTGTTCCATAACCTTCTTCTGTTACTATACACATCGCTTCATGGGGACCCGCTTGATGGCTATAATCTTGAATTGATAATAGGTTTTTCCAAGCTAACCAATTATTTGTATTTATATTTGGTGGTATAGCTTTTTTGAATTTTGTGAGAAAAGTAGGAATACGTGGACTTTTCATATCGTTTAGTTCACCCGATGTTATCATGCTAAGCCCATCAGGGATTTTACTTTTTGTTACAATATCTGTTCCTGTGCTGCGCAGCCAATAGGAGTGAGTATTATCAGAAATTACCAAGTTAAATGAACGATAAGTGCTGCTTTGTATATTCTCTAACGCCTCTGCTGCACTTTTTGCATCTGAATGATCAAGGGCTTCTAGGACTAATTCTCCGCGTGTTCTCTTATTGGTCGTTGGTCCCAACGAGCCTGTCCTATTAAGTATTGCAGCGCTTACGCCATAATCATTAATTCCAAGCCATGTTCCTCCTGCGAGTTCGTCTCGTCCTGCAATCACCTCTGAGCGGTCTGTCCAATGTCGGTCAGGAGGTAAAGATGATCTATTTAGCATCTCATCGCGATTGGCTGCGAGAATAAGGGGCCATGAATGATTTGGTCTTCGGAGAATTATAAGAGTGCACATGATAACTAAATGACTGTTCTTTATATAATATAGGTTAGAAAAGTACTACAAAGCAAAAGGTAAGCGTACTATATATTGTTTAAGCTATAGGCCCAAACGTATAGATTATTAAGTTTTATAGAGGAGATTAAGGTAATGGCAGATTTTAATGAACGTGAGAAAGCATTTGAAGCTAAGTTTAAACTTGATGAAGAGCTAAAATTTAAAGCGACAGCTCGTCGAAATCGTCTTTTAGGGCATTGGGCAGGCGAAAAAATGGGTTTTAGTGAGGCCGAATGCGATGCTTATGCCAAAGAGGTTATTAAATCTGATTTTGAAAAACCTGGTGATGATGACGTGCTTCAAAAAGTTCTTACTGATTTTCAAGGTAAGAGTGTTGAGGAATCAGAGCAAAGTTTACGAAAAAAAATGGATGAGTTAATGGAGGTCGCGATAGAACAAATACAAAACGAAGGCTAGACTTATCTTTAAAATAATCCACCTTGAAAAGGATGCCATCCGCTGCGATTCTCTATCTCAATGATCCATACATCTGGGTCACGACTTGCTGTGCGTTCTAAATAAGAGTCGGCTACGCTTTCTTCTACTAAAGTATCGTTCAGAGCTGGAAACCAGGTAAGTTTACCATTGTTGTCTCTACCTTGGGTTAGAATGCGGCAGCCTGCTTCAAATTGATTAATTTTTAATACTACTGTACCGCTCTGTCTTTCACCACGCCTTATAACTGTTGCTGGTGTTCCTTTTTTGCTGCAGCGGTTAAGACCCGCGGTTAGCCATAGCTCAGTAGAGATTTGATCTTTGGCCATATTTAGTCAAATACTCTAGAAAAAATTAAATTTGTGTATTTAGTGTGGTGGGCTAGATCAAAAAGGTTTTCTATCTCTTTTGTACCCAAGTGATTAGTCACCTCAGGATCATTTATTAAAAAACGTTGGAAGGCACCAGAACGCTCATTGTCTTTTAATTCCCATACGTGCATAGCGTTCTTTTGTACACTTTGATAGGCATCTTCTCTGGACATTCCTGCTTGGGTAAGGGCTAACATAACTCTTTGCGAATGAACTAAGCCCCCTAATTTTTCTAAATTACTTTTCATGGTCTCTGGATAAACTATGAGTTTTTCTACCACTCCGGCTATTCGAATAAGTGCGAAGTCAATTGCTATGGTTGCGTCAGGTCCATTAACTCTTTCAACAGATGAATGTGATATATCTCGTTCATGCCATAAGGCAATATTTTCCATAGCTGGTATAGTAGTCGCGCGAACTAGCCTTGCTATTCCTGTAAGGTTTTCGGTTAATATTGGATTACGTTTATGCGGCATAGCACTTGAACCCTTTTGCCCGGGAGCAAAAAACTCTTCGGCTTCTCTGACTTCAGTTCTTTGTAGGTGTCGTATCTCTATTGCTAGGTGTTCAATTGCCCCGGCTATAATTCCTAATGTAGAAAAGAATGCTGCATGTCTATCACGAGGAATAACTTGTGTTGATATTGGTTCCACCTCTAGCCCAAGTTTTGCTGCAACATGTGATTCTACTTCTGGATCAATATTTGCAAATGTTCCTACAGCGCCAGATATTGCACAAGTTGCTATTTCCTTTTGAGCAGAAACCATTCTGTCTCTACAACGCTTAAACTCTGCATAGTGGCTAGCTAATTTTAATCCAAAGGTAGTGGGTTCTGCGTGAATACCGTGACTACGTCCAATGCACACAGTTTCTTTATGTTCAAAGGCTTTTTCTTTGAGAATTAAGAGTAATTTATCTAGGTCACTTAATATTAGTTCAGCAGCTTGATTCAATTGGACGGCTAGGCATGTATCAAGAATATCAGAAGATGTCATGCCTTGGTGAACATATCTAGCATCCGGACCCACGTGTTCAGCTAGGTTCGTGAGGAAAGCAATTACATCGTGCTTAGTTTCTTGTTCAATTTCATTTATACGATCTATATCCCATT
>MDSW01017352.1_pt1 | contig 19679 bp, 20 predicted proteins | sample 811171 | NCBI WGS metagenome assembly MDSW01 (sample SAMN05326641, study PRJNA326480) | marine metagenome | isolation source: seawater | place: Atlantic Ocean: North West | collected 2012 | reverse complement strand
TTAAACTTATTGAACAGATATATCAAAGCTTAGAGCCAGGCGGAATTTCCTGTATAACAACTGCAAAAAATATACCACAATTTGACCACCTTTATAATTTTAATAATGAAAGTACTTTTGAAAAAGATTTAAAGAAATTAGGTTTTAAAATTCAAAATAAGAGGGTAATAAAACATAATTATCTTAAAAAAGATATTGAAGTTAATAATATTTTTTATATTTTAAAAAAATAATCATTAACAATTTTCAAAATATGTATTGGAGATAGTCATATCAATTCTATGATCAATTATGTTTAATTTATCATTAAGTTCATCCCAATTTATGTCTAACCTCGAATCATTTGTATATTTAGCTTTTATATAATAGCATCTTTTTTTTATGTAAATTAACGACTCCTCAGTTAAAACTGGATAGCCACGGTCTATAAATATGACAGGTTTATTTGATGAAAGAATTGAAGGTGTAGTTGATGAAAAAATAAAATCAATCAAATACGCATCTACATTAGCTTTTATTTTTTCAAACTTGCCTTTTATTTCATGTATTCCCATTTTTTTTGCAAAATCTAATGGCATCTTTGTTCTGCCTTCAGGATGAGGTTTTATACTTATATCAAGGTCCTTTTTTTTTAAAAAAGTAACTAACCTTATTTGCCAATCAAAATATGTAAGATCATGAATAATAGGATTCATTCTTTGGCCCTCAGCATGCATTGCGCCAGGAACATACATGATAGATTTAATAGGAAATACCACATGATAATTATTTTTTTGTATATTTTTTCTTCCAGCTTTAACAAAATCGTTTATAGACTTTATTTCTGGAGGATTGTTTCCTAAAAGAAATTCTTTTTTGATAGAGTTTTTTCTTATTTGTGCTGATAAATTATTAAACTGTATAAAGCAATCAGAATGAATAAACTCAACCCAATGCATAAATGTTTGTTCACAATGAACATTTCCCGATCCGTGATCATGAGTAACAACCTTTATGTTGTTACTCCTCAGTAGATCAGAAAAGGCAGCATCATAAACAGTACTTCCACCACTTAAAAACCATATTTCTTTATCATTGACAAATTTTTTCATAATTTCTTCTTTTTTTATACTCATTTGTGTCAAAAAACTTACTGCTTGATCAAGCCAAGTATACAAATAATTCCTCCCATAAGAATTTAATTCATACCCTACATCCTGAAATGACGAGTCGACTATATTTATAATATTTTCAAATTGTTCTAGCTTATTTTTTTTAAGCTTTACATAATCTGTGTTAAAATCGTTAAAATACTCTAATAGATCAATTGGCTTTAACCAAACACTTCTATTTTTTGCATGTGATTTAATTAGGCTACTATACTTAAAACTTTTTATTTTATCTTTATTAACACATAATATATTCATCTTATTGATTTTATAATTCCATATAATTTCTTTTATAAGATTTTTAACGTAGAAGTAGACTTTAGATTTTTTTATAAGAGGTTTGGTAAAAGTATTACATTTAATTTCTGACTTTCTTGTGAGTGACTTTAAAATTATGTAATTATCTGGCAATACAGGGGTTACATCATCGTCAATAAAATTTTTATTTAAAATAGTTGCATCCAATAACTTAAGTACGTCAACAATAAACCATTTACTAAAAACTTTAATTGCTCTGACTTCTGGGTAATCTGGATAATGCTCTAATACAAATGGCATTAAATTTTTAACGAGGTAATTAAAATTTTTTGTTGAGACGCTTGTATTCAAGGGCCAATAAAAATTTGTAACACCTCCACTATCATATTTTAATTTAGATAAATCGAATATGTTGTTTTTTTTCTTCATAAAGTTATGAATTTTAGAGCTGTTTTAGACAGCTAAGCCATGTTTTTTTTTATTTTATCTATTATATGATTGATGGTTGTTAGTGGAGGTTTTTCATATCTCTGATCCATTTTTATTCTTTCTTTCTGCGCAATTATCTGCAAATAATTTCTATTTCTATGTGTTTTGAAGACTCTGGACTTAATAATACTAAAACCTGTTTTCTGTAATAGTCTTGCGAGAGTATTCTCACTAAAAAAATAAATGTGTGGAATAAAAAATCTTTCATCACTTGGTGGCAAATAATACATGTCTGATATGTCAGGAACCTCGATAAATAACATGCCATTATTTTTTAGATCATCAAATATATATTTTAAGAACGGCAAAGGATCGATTATATGTTCTAAAACCTTAGTATTGATAATAAAATCAAATTTCTTATTAAATAAATTATTTTTATATTTTTCCTGTTTTAAATTTATTTTTAAGTTTTTCTTTGCAATACTTGCATATACTTTATTAAGTTCAACACCATGCATTTTTATGTCTGTATAAATTTGCTGTAACGAATATAAAAGAGTTCCTCCACCACAACCTACATCTAAAACATCTGCATTAGTTTCTAGTTTATTATTTCCAACAAGACATTCTTCAATCCATTTTGATTTTGTCCAATTTTCAGATAATGAATTTGGTAAACTAGTTATTTTTTTAAAATGTTCATCTGGGTTGATTTGATCAACAACATTTTTATCATAATTTTCATAAAGTTTATCAATTTCGTTATTATCTAAAACTGGTGATCGGTAAATTAAACTACAATCTTTACATATTTTCCAATATAAATCTTTTGGCTGCTCAGCAAAAACATACTTGATATAAGTATCATTATTTTCTTGCTTAAATAATATTTCTGAATTTGTGGAATTGCAAATATAACAATTTCTTTCATACATTCTATTTTGATGCTTTCAATATAGTATTCGCAATTTTTAAATCTAAATCTGTAGATATTGCAGTGGCTGCTTCTTTACTTAGAATTATATGACCTTGAATAGCTTTGTTTGTAGATGCTTTTTTTTCTTTTAAAAGCTTACTTTTTGTCAATGATATGCCTCCCGTTTGTCTATAAAAATAATCTCTTTCAAGTCTTAATTTCTTTTGGTTATGATTGTTATCGAGACTAATAAGGCTTGAGCCATCATGTTTGTATATAATAGACTCTTCAGGAATTACCCCGATTACTTTATCGACATCGTGTACTCTCATAACATTTATAGCTTTCTCTATATAAAATGAATTTCTCATAGGATAGTCGGGTGTCAATTCAAGTAAAGCATCAAATGTTTTTATTTTTCTCTTTTTCAAGCTTAATCTGAGAGATTCTTCATGAGAAGTATTTTCAAGCGCGCCTTGTATATCTCTTTTAACAATATTAACCCTTTTTTTGTAAATTTTATTTACATAATTGATAATATCTGGATCAGGGGTTGCTATAATTAGTTCTTGAATAATTTTTGATTTGAGAACCTCATCTATTGTCCATGCAATAACAGGCTTACCTCCCAAAAGTCCAAGTTCCTGACTGCTATTTGATATAATTCTACCCCGTACAGATAATACTGCTGTTACCTTCAACTTTTTTTTGTTACTATTATTTGCATGATGCTTATAAATTTTGGATCGCGCCTCTAATAATTTATTAGAATTGTTAGTAAGATTTCCTTCGTGCTTTCTATAATAAAATAAGGGTAAATTTACATTTTTAATTTTATAACTATCAATAAACTTTAGCCAAACGTCCCAACCATCCTGTCTATCGAAATTACTATTGTAACCACCTACCTCAACAAGAAAGTCTTTTCTTATTAATGTGCAGGCTCCATGTGCGGGTTGATCTAATAAATTTACTTTATCAAAGTTATTTCTTCTTTCCTGTCCTTCAATATTTCCTGTTTTACCGACATAGTAGTAATCTGGAAATACCATTCCAATATTATCTTCTTCTTTAATAGTGTTAACTAAAACTAATAAGGCATTTTTGTCAAAATAATCATCCGCATCTAATCTTATAATAAACTCACCTTTACTAGCCTTGATGGCTAAGTTATTACATGCAAGTAAGCCTTTATTTTTTTTTTGATATATCACTCTTATCTTGGGGTGTGTAATATAATTATTTATAACTTCAATTGAATCATCTGTAGACCCATCATCTATTATAATCAATTCGTAGTTTTTATAAGTCTGACATAAAACACTTTCAATTGCTTGTTTTATGTAATTTTCATAATTATAATTTGTAATATAGACAGTTACTAAATTATTATGTGACGTTTTTCTTTTCATACTTCTTATATAATTCTATTATTTTGTTATATTCTGCTTCTCTATAATTATCGCCTAGTTTTAAAATAATCCATTTCATACGTTCAAAATCAAGAGATGTATCGACAGATAGTTGAATATTTGAATGATTAGTTGGCATTTGAGAAATATTTAGAATCTCAAATTTTTCTGGGTTATCATAAAAATATTTACTTACATGCTCTTTGTCTGATTTTTCGTTCATTAAATTATATGCATAATTCATTGCTTTACGTGAAATAATCTCAACCGTCATACCTTTTGGATATGATCTCGGAAAGACGTTTGTTAATATATCTGGTTTTTTATTTTTATAGATTTTTACAGACTTATTTATTAAATTATGACTGTGTATAGGACTATCACCGTTTACTCTTATCGCAGCATCTAAATCATATTCTTCCATGCACATTAAATACCTTTTACTTACATCATCAATTGAACCTCTATAATAACTAATATTTTCGAAATTTTTTGCCCTCTCAATAATACTATTATCAACATCTCTCGATGAAGTCGCTAAAATAGTTTCACAAATATTTTCAATCAATAATGCGCGTTCTAGCACATAATCTATCATTGGTTTATTGTTTATCTGCTTCATTGCTTTCCCAGGAAGACGGGAAGAATCATGTCTTGATAAAACAATCACACCAATTCTCATTTTATTATTTATTTATCTATTTTTTTATTAATTATTTGTTTGATTGATTTAAAATCAGATAATTTCTCAATATCTTCATCTTCTAATTTGATATTAAATGTATCCTCAATAGCTATTATCAGTTGAAGTTGTGATAAAGAGTCCCACTTTTCTAAATTATCAGGTGAAGTATTTTCGTTTATAGCATCCAAAGGTACATCAAATACAATCGACATAACTTCAATTAATTTATTTTCCATAATTTATTTTTTTTTCTCTAAAATATGATTTTGTTCTAATTCGTGCAAGTTATTTTGTGTCCATTTAAATTCAGTTTGATCTTTATTACTTGAAATAACTTCAAAACCATTTTTTGAATAAAAGTCTTTTACCTGCAAATTTTTATTAGTTGGCATATAAATTCCATAAAGTGCTTTTGAGTCCATATTTAGAGAGGCTTTAATACATTCCTTTAAAAGAATTATTTCAATTCCTCTTCCCAGTGCTCGACAACTCATTAAAAATGTATCAATTATTTTATAATCAGAAACATTTTTAATAATTCCCACTCCAATTAAACCATAATCACCAAATTTGTCTTCTGCTTCAATTGAAATCACTTCAATTCTTTTATCATTTATGTAGTTTTCAATAGTAACTTCATTATATCTCTTTGTTGTTAAATTAAATTGATTAGTCTTTTGTGTGAGCTGGGCGATCCTTGTTATTTCATTTTCTTTAGCGGATGAAATTCTTGTGCATAATTTTAATTCATTTAAATATTCTGAAATATTACGAATTTTTTGCTTTTCTTCTAACCTTTGTTTTTCGGCAATGAAGAAATCAGTTCTATTTATATCACTGCCAATATAATCAATACGATCAAAAAAATCTCTATTATGCAGTACATTTGGTATCATTGATAAATTCTTAGGCATAAGTATTGTTTCTACTTGAGGTAATAATTTATGAACCATTTCAACCTCAAATTCACTGTCATCAATAAAAACTATATGATCTAGGGATATATTTAATTCATTTGATATGTCCGCTAAATTTTTTACTTTATCTTCCCAATTTATTTTTATAGATGCAAAATCATTTTTTTTTAGCAATATTTCCGGATGTTTATCAAACACATCAATAACATCTTGAAAATTATTCTTACTATTTATTGCCAGTAAAAATCCATTTTTTTTTAAATTAAGAAGTTTCTGTTGAAACAAATAGTAGTATGAACCGGGAGGATTTCTTCCACATTGAATTCCTGATAGTCCATCCTCACCAACAATTCCTGCCCACAAGGTATTATCACAATCTAGTACAATGCACTTTTTTGTAAGGCCCTTAATTGATGCAATATATTTTGATGCCTCAAATGAAATATGACGAAGGGCTAATTCAGAATAGGGGTTTTTTGAAGTAAAATAATTTCTGTTATCAATGAAGTTCTCATAACCAATTTTTGATATTGATAAATTTATATCTAGTAAATAAACATTTTTGTATTTGTTGACCATATTTAAAATCAACTCATTAATCTTTTTAGTAATATTAAGATTACTATTTTTATTTAAAATTTCTGAAATCCCTGAAGAAAGATAGGGATTTTCTTCAAAGTTTTTTAAAATAATAGTCGCTTGAGAATTTTGTCTTACAGATTTTATAATTAATGTTATAAATTCTATTACTTTTGATATTTCATTTTCTATCTCATCACTTTCAAGAGAATGAGAATTAAATAATCTTTCAGAAAAATTTTCTAAACTCAATATTAGATAAATTATATCGGGTTTAAATTTATATAATTTTGAATTTTTATCTATTGCATCATGAATTATATTATCATGATCATTCAAGAAAAATTCTGGATTTATATTTTTGGAATAACATTGATATTGCAAAAATGGAATAAGAGGTTCAATTGTTATATTTTTTAAAAGTGCAATTTTTGCAGGTATACTTAGTTCTAAATTTATATCTTTTTTATTAGATTTGAGTAGTTTTATGTAAGGTATACTAAAAATACTCTCTCTCACTATTTTATTTCCTTAATAAATCTAGCGGGTTGACCAGCAACAACTGAATTTGGCTTAACATCATTTGTTACAATAGCGCCAGCAGAGATAACTGAATTATCACCAATGCTTACTCCTGGAAAAATCATTGCTTTATCGCAAATCCAAACATTTTTTCCGATAGTTATAGGCTTTATTATGGCATCTGTGTTTATTAGAAGTTTTCCTTTTTTGTAATCATGAACGTTATCTCTAATAACTACATCTGTAGCAATTCTAGTATGATCACCTATTACTAATTTTGATTTACATGCTATTATAGTACCTCTGCTAATTGCGACGTGATTGCCAAGAAGTAATTCAGGATTAGGTTTGGTTAAAATAAAACATACATTTTCATCAACTACGCAATTGTTGCCAAATTTAATTTTTGCACCATCAGTTAATCTATAAGTGATATTTTTTTTTAAGATTGTATTTTTTCCTAAAATTATATCCTTTTTTCCAAATACTCTTAGATAAGTAAATATTTTCTCTAAAATAGTGAATGTTCTTCGACTAGCTCTATCAGGTTTATGATGATAATCGATGTGTGATTGAAGCATAACAAATTCTATCTAACTTTGTGTCCTAATTACAGGAGTTATAACATCACCATCTAGATAATCTAATATTTTATTATTCTTTATTGCTTGATTTACAATATACAAAGCTTCCTCAAATATTAATAAAGTTTCGTCTATATCTTTCTCTGTGTGTGACCCACAAAAAAACATTCCAGCTCTTGTCAGAATTCCTCTTCTTACAATTTCTTGCTGGAATAAAGATTGAATTTCTAAAGATCTATTTTTTTTTAAATCGTAAAATATATATTCGGGCCACCAACCAAAACCGATCATATCAGTAAAATATTGATAATTATTTTTTCTAACAATATGTTTGTAACCGTCTTTTAATTTATTTCCTAAGTTATTGATATGTTTTATTGTATTTCTCTTTTCTATTTGCTGTATAGTTTCAATACAGGCGGATATTGATACCAATTCTCCACCAAAAGTACCTGAGAAAAAAACATCTTCAAAAAGTTTCATAATTTCTTTTTTTCCAACTATCGCAGAAATCGGATATCCATTGGCCATTGCCTTGCCAAAGCATGATATATCAGGAGTGATATTATAAAATGACTGAGCTCCACCAATATCCATTCTAAAACCTGTAATAATCTCATCGAAAATTAATAATGATTTATTGTCATGACAAACTTCTTTAACTTTGGATAAGAAATTGTCTATAGGTTCATAAAAATTTACTGGCTCCATAATTACAGCAGCAATCTCATTTTTGTTATTATTAAAAACTTCAATCAATGAATCGATATTGTTATATTGAAATTCAATAGTTAAATCACGAGATGCTTTTGGTATTCCAAAGTTTCTTGAAGTTGATCCAATGTACCAATCATGCCAGCCATGATAACCACAAATAATAATTTTTTCTTTATTTGTGTAAGCTCTAGCAAGCCTTATTGCTGCTGTTGTAACGTCTGATCCATTCTTTCCAAATTTTACCATTTCTGCAGAAGGAACTAATTTCACAAAAGATTGAGCCAATTTAGTTTCCAACGGATGTGCAAGTGAGGAAACTACGCCAAGTCTAGCCCCGTTTTCAGCGGCCTTAATAATTTTCTCATCTGCATAACCTAAAATATTGGGGCCAAGTGACATCATGTAATCGATATACTCATTTCCGTCCGCATCCCATGAATATCCGCCTCTTCCATATTCAATAATTTTAGGACTGACCCCGTTGACATGTTGAAATGGAGCTTTAGAGAAAGTTTGGCAACCTCCAGGAATTATTTGAGCTGCAGAATTCCATATCATATCTGATTTTTCTAATTTAAGAGGTTTGGCTTTTTTTATGTTTTTTTTCATTTTGCAGTTCTTCGTTTATAAAGATATTCTAAATAATTCCAATCCTCTTTTGTATCAAGATCTACAGATCTGCTTTTGGGCATCTCATACCCATATGTCTTTGGTGGCATCCATGATTTATATTTCAAAAAAGCATTAGTTCTTACAAATACAAAACTTCCATTATCACAGACAGCTTTAGGTGCCTTTGATGTGGGTAGCCACATCAAATTTGGAAATACCATTTCAAGTTTGTTTTTTTTATCTAAGATTTGTCCACAATGAAACGGCAAATCATAACCTGTAACGCTGACAACAGCATTTATATTTTTTTTACAAATTATTTTAAAACTTTTCCTTAAGTCATCCACGTTTCTCAAAGGTGAAGTTGCCCAAATAATACAAATTATATCAAAAAATATATTTTTTTTAGCATATTCATTTACAACATATTTACATACATCTTCTAGACTTGAATTATCGGTTGCGAATTTTTTTGGTCTTTTAAATTGTGGGTTACACTTATACTTCTTACAAATATTTATAACCGTATTGGACTCACTTGATACGTGAATTTCGTCAAATATCTTACTTTTCTTCGCTTGTTCTACGCTATGTATGAAAAGAGGTTTGCCATCTAACAATTTTATATTCTTTTTTTTTAATCTCTTTGAACCAATTCTAGCTGGTATAATTGCTAATACTTTTGACATGGTAATATTATCCTAAGTTACTTATTTTTTATTAATCCAACAATGATAATAAATTTCCATAGAATTTATAGAAAAGCCTGTTTTTTGGTATAAATTTTGGGCTCTATAATTTCTTCCTTGAGTTACAACAAATATTTTTTTCATTTTTTGTTTTTTTAAGAAATGAATAATTTTTTTTAATAGAGATCGACCATAACCTCTGCCAGTAAATTTTTTTTCTATACCAAAAAGGCCAATTGAAGCACGTTTGTGAGAATTTATTTTCAAAGAACAGCAGCCTACCGGCTCATTTTTGTAAAGTAATAGCCATACCATGTCGTCAAATTTACCAACAATTGACTTATTAATCCAATCGCTGTAGAAATTCTTAACATCTTTTCTAGGGAAGTTAATGTCAAAATAGTACCTACTATCTTTATAAAGTTCAGAAACTATTTTATCCAATTTTTTTGTGTCTTGCGGAGTAGCAAGACGAAACGATAAATTTTTATCATTTTTAATGTAATTTCTTTTTGTTTTTTCTAAATTTAACGAATATGTCATTCGAGAGTCAGCAAAATGAAAAGAGTTTTTTTCTGCTAAAAGAATACTTGGTCTGTGATGAGCGTCACATTTGAATTGAAGCAAATCAATTTTATTATCTTTACAAAACTTCTTTATATTATTCATTTTTTTTTCATTAATTCTTTTGCCTACAATCTGCGCAACATTAAATCCAAAAAAATCACTATCCCATTCAAGTTTTTCAATTATTTTCATAATTAATTATATATAAGAAATTAAAACAAATTTCTTAATTGCATTTCATTTACAATTCTTTCTATGCCTTTTCCATCGATGATTTGTTCAGCGTTAGATTTAATTTTATCACGATACGATGAAAAATTAATAAGATCATTAAATTTTCTTCTGAAATACATTTCATCTAGTTTCATTGATTTTGATCCAATTATAAGAGAGTTTTTTTTCTCTAACTTTTTTAATGTTTTTAGTTGATGTTTATATTGAGGTAAAGCAATTAACGGGATACCTAAAAATATTAAGTGAAAAACTGTAATTCCACCAGCTGAAATAAATAAATCTGATTTTTTGATTAATGAATAAAATTTTTTATTAAATTTAAAATATCTAATATTTATATTAAAATTTTTATTCAATTTATTTCTATAATTATCAATCTTATTCTCAATTCTATTTGAAGGATTTCCGATGAACAAAGTTATATTAATTTTTTTATTAAGTAATGTTAAATTCTTTTCAAGTGAGTCCAGAAAAAATAGATTGAGATTTCGCTTATCATATCCACCAAACGAGACAAAAATATTTTTTACATTTTTTTGACTTTTTCTTATTTCTTTCTTTAAGACAGGGTTAATAATTATATATTGATAGCCATCAAGAATATGACTTCTATTATATTTTTTCCCAAGAATCCCATTTATTGCTAAGTTTACTTTTGTTGATCCCAATCCTACATCATCAAAAGATACAATTTTTTTATTTATTTTATTTATATAAGAAATAAAACTTTTGGTATTTTTTAATCTATCAATTATTAAAACATCGTAGGTTAGTTTGTTGATTATTTCAGCCTCTTTTTTAGAATTATTTCTGATTTCATTATTTATTCTAATAGTTTTATATTTTGTTTCTTTTAAGATATTATACCCATCTTTATAAGGTCCTTCACTTTTGCATATGAATTTAATATCGCTTATTTTTGCCTTTTTTTTTAGAACTAGATAATCTGCTACATAGATACACCTACTGACATGACCAGTGCCAATTTCACTTACGTTGCCACCATCACAACGAAATATAAATTTTACCATTAATCAGAAAATCTTCTGAATGGTACAATTGATTTCTCTATCTCACGGACTTTCATTTCACTGGATCCTAATATTTTTTCCATTCTCCTAACGCCATCAATCATTTCTTTCATTATCTTTGGATCAGCAGAAAGTGCATGGTCGGGGCCTTCCGCACTCGTATCTAGGGTAAAATGTTTTTCAATTATTCTAGCTCCCGCTGCAACTGCCATGATCGGAATTTCTGAACCAATAGTATGGTCTGAATAACCAATAGGTCCATTATGAAGACTTTTTAGCAGATGTATCATTGATAAGTTTGCTTCAGTTGTTGGCGTTGGGTAAGATGATATACAATGTAATAATGCTAGATCACAGCCAGAACCATCATTCTTACCTCCTAATGATTTCCACGCTTCACTTAATTCTTTAACATTAGTCATACCTGTTGACATAATCACTGGTTTCTTTGTGCTTCCAATCTTTCTTAAAAGTGCTTTATTAACACTATCAAAGCTTGCGACTTTATAAATTGAACAATTTATAGACTCTAAAAATTCAATTGAATCATTATCAAAAGGCGTACTAAACATTGTAAGGCCTAGATCTCTTCCAAATTTAAAGCAGCTTTTTTGTTGGTCAAATGTAAGCTCTGATTTTTTTAGAATATCAAAAATTGGGGAGTCTTTCTTAACACGTTTCTCGGTGATATAACTTTGTAGTTTAACTGCATCCGCGCCAGAGTTTTTTGCTGCATCTATCAATTCAAAAGCTTCTTCAATATTGCCATTGTGATTAATTCCTATTTCAGCGATAATAAAAGTAGGAAAGCCATCGCCTATAACATTACTATCAATTTTCATGTTTCTTCTATCCAAATTATCTCTGTTTACCATGCTGACATGCCGCCATCAATCACTAAAATATGCCCATTTATATATGAAGCATCATCTGATAAAAGAAATAATGTTGGCTTTATAATTTCATTCTCTCTTGCCATTCTTTTTAGAGGTACTCTTTTATTATATTCCTTTTGAAACTTTTCACCTTGAGGACTATCTGGATTTAATATACCTCCTGGTGCTACAGCATTTATTCTAACATCTGCTCCATCCAATCTTGCATTAACCGCAAAGTACTTTGTTAATTGGTTAATACCTGACTTAGTTGCGCCATAAATTTCTGAATTTTTTCTATCCAAATCAACGTATATTCTTAAATCAGGCACTGAAATGCTATAAACAGAAGAAATATTAACAATTGATCCTTTAATGTTATGTTCATTGCAGTAATTAATAAAATTTTTTATACAATTAAGTGTTCCTTTTAAATTTACGTCCGTTACAAAATCTATTTCTTTTTCTTTTCTATTTTTCCAAGATGTAAAAACATTTACTCCAGCATTATTAATTTGATAATTGATTTTACCGAATTTTTTTATTCCTTTTTCAATAGCATTTTTTACAGATTTTTCTGATACAATATTGCATTGAATAGGAAGTATATAATTTTCATCAATTTTTTCCTTTTTAATATAATCTTTTAGAGTTTTAATACTTTTATCAATTGCTAATATTTTGCCTTTTCTTTCAATTATATTTCTAATAAAACATTTCCCCAATTGACCTGAAGCTCCTGTTAACATTATTACCTTATTTTTCATATAATTTATTTGAAAGTTATATTTAATATTTAATTTCTATATTCTTTGATCTTTTCTATAATATAATCTAATTCTATTTTTTTTATATTGTAAAAAAATGGCAGCCTTATAATGCATTCACTGATTTGTTTTGATACTTTTATATTTCTACTTTTAAATTTATTTTTTATCGCGAACTTTGATAAGTGTAATGGTTCGTAGTGAAAATTACCTTCAATATTGTGAACTGATAAATATTTTTTAAATTTATTTCTTTTTAATTTTGTATCAAATAATAAATAAAACATATGATAAGATTGTTTACAGTTTTTAGGCACATATGGAATTTTTATATTATTTTTGTGAGCCCAATTAGTAAGCATTGACTGATATGTGTTCCAAATTTCTTTTCTTTTATTTTGTATTTTTTTTGAAAACTTAAATTGTTGGTATAACATTGCTGAGAGTAAGTCAGATAGCAAAAAACTTGAACCCTTATCAACCCAAGTGTATTTACTAATTTCTCGTTTTACAAACTTATGTCTGTTAGTCCCTTTTTCTCTAATAGTATGAGCTCTCTCTATAAACTTAAAATCATTGATTACCAAAGCACCTCCTTCACCACAACTCAAATTTTTTGTTGAGTGAAAACTAAATGTTGAAAAGTGACCGATACTTCCAAGAGGTTTTTTTTTGTATTTACCAAATATACCGTGTGCATTATCTTCAATAACAATTAATTTATATTTTTTTGCTATTTCCATAATAGTGTCCATTTCGCAAGAGACTCCAGCATAATGTACAACTACTATAGCTTTAGTTTTTTTTGTGATTAAACCCTCAAGTTTACTTTCGTCGATGTTTAGAGTATCTGGACGAATATCACTAAATACAATTTTTGCTCCATTCATATAATAAGCTAAAGCAGTAGAAACAAATGTGAAAGAAGGTATTATTACCTCATCGCCTTTTTTGAAATCTAATAGTATTGCAGACAGTTCAAGTGCGGCAGTGCAAGAGGGGGTAAGGAATGCTTTTCCTTTTTTATTAAGCAACTTATTTTCAATGAGTTTTTCTACTTTTTTAGAGAATATGCTATTGCCTTCTGTTCTACCTAAAGACAATGATTGATTAATATAACTTAGATTATTATTTATTTTTGCAGATTTACTAAATGGTATTTTTTTCATTTGAAATTTATAAAAGTCCTAATAAATAATTTCTGTATTCTATATTTTGAATTTTTTTTGCATTAGATATAAGTTTATCATTAGAAATCCATTTGTTTCTCCAGGCAATTTCCTCTGGACATGCAATTTTTAGTCCTTGTCTTTTTTCAACAACGTTAACAAACTGTGTTGCATCCAAAATTGACTCTACAGTCCCAGTATCAAACCAGGTCATCCCTCTTCCCATAACTTCTAGTTTGATATCTTTTTTTTTCAAATAGGCTTGGTTAATTGATGTGATCTCAAATTCTCCTCTTTTCGAAGGCTTGATTGTCTTAGCAATGTCAATTACATTATTCTTATAAAAATATAGACCAGTTATTGCTAAATTAGACCTTGGCTTAACTGGTTTTTCAATGAGTGAATGAATTTTACCATTTTTGATTTCTACGATTCCATATCTAGAGGGATCATTTACTGGATAGGCAAAAATAGTTGCACCTCTTAAATTAGCTTTTGCTTTAAGTAACGTATTAGCCCATTCATTTCCAAAAAATAAATTATCACCAAGGATTAATGCACAATCACTGGTTCCAATAAATTTTTCACCAATTATGAAACTTTGCGCCAATCCTTCTGGTTTTTTCTGAATTTTAAAATCAAATCTCATGCCCCATTTTTTTCCATCTCCCAGAAGAGTTTTAAATAAAGGTATGTCTCTAGGAGTAGAAATTATCAAAATTTCTCTTATCTCTGCCAGCATCAAAGAAGCTAAAGAGTAGTAAATCATTGGCTTATCATTTATTGGAAGTAAATGCTTAGAAAATAAATCAGTCATTGGACTTAATCTTGTTCCTAAGCCCCCTGCCAATATGATTCCTTTCATTTCTTTATTTCTATTCATATTAAAAATTTGGATTTTTTATGTACCATTCAATTGTTTGCGCTAGGCCATCATCAAAATCAATTTCTGGTTTCCAATTAAAATCGTTAAGGAATTTACTGTTATCAATTGAATATCTCTGATCATGACCAGGTCTATCTTTAACAAAAGAAATTAATTCATTAAAGCTATTTATATTTTTTGGCTTTTCATCAATGATTTCATCAAGTATTCCACATATTTTTCTCACAATAATTAAGTTACTTAATTCATTATTAGCTCCAATATTATAACTTTGACCACTTTTACCGTTGAGTACTAACTCAAATAATGCCTTTACATGATCATCTACATGCATCCAATCCCTTATTTGAGAACCATCACCATATATAGGAAGGATCTTTCCATTTAATGCATTTCTGATTATCAAAGGAATTAGTTTCTCAGAATTTTGATACGGACCATAATTATTTGAACAGTTTGAAATTATTGATGGTAATCCAAAGGTTCTGTTCCATGCTCTGACAAGGTGATCAGCACTTGCTTTTGAAGCAGAGTAAGGTGAATTAGGTTTATACCTGCTTGTTTCTGTGAATGGAGCTTCATTACTTAGTAAATCACCATATACTTCATCAGTTGAAATATTGTGAAACATAAAGTTTTTTTTATCAGCTGATGGTAAACTTTTCCAATATTTAAGTGATGCCTCTAAAATTACGAATGTACCTTGTATATTCGATTTAATAAATATTTCTGGACTATTAATTGATCTGTCTACATGAGATTCTGCAGCTAAGTGCATAATCTTATTAGGTTTAAAAAACTTTATACATTCAAAAACATCATCAAAATTACAAACATCAACTTTTTTAAAAATAAAATTGTTATTTTTTATTACTGCATTTAAGTTTTTTAAACTACCTGCATAACTAAGTTTATCTAAAACCATCACTTCTGATTTAATATTATCAATGAGGTACTTAACCAATGCAGAACCAATAAATCCAGCCCCACCAGTAACTAAAAATTTCATTAAAAATTCACCTTAAAATTTCTTTCTACTTAAAAATTAAAAAACAGCGATCATAACTTTTAAGGTATAATCTTATGTTCGCTCATAAATGATAGAAGATTATTTTTATGTTCAATTTTGGACAAGAAAATCTCTTTTGGAGGCATTTGAAATTCGAATATTTTGTCTACATTTTTTTTAAAATCCTCCAGATTATCTGAGTAAATTGCACCTAAGTTGAGGAATTTTGATCGATAAGGATGTCTTTTGAGCCAATTAGGGGTAAATTTTTGGTAAAACAGTGTTTTAATTTCAAGATAAATACAATCCATTATGATTGAAGAGTCAGCTGTAATTACAAATGAAACATTTTGTAAAAGAGATAAAGAATTAGAATTTTCTATAATATAATTATCTATGTCTTGAGAATTTTGTTTTACAAATTCTATTATATTTTGTTTTAACATAGGATGAGGCTTTATAACTATCTGCTCTTTAAATTTTTTTTCTTTTATAACATTTGAAACACTTATGAACCATTCTTTAAAATCATTTGTTGAAAAAACTGGCTCTACAATTGATGGTAAGAAAATTATAATTTTTTTTGTTTTGTCTTTATTAGATATAAATTTATTAATTATTGTAAACCAACTACTATAAAACTTGGGATATCCTATGCAATTAAAATTTAAATTAATTATATTTTTGCGATATAAAACATTTTCATCATTATAAAATGAAGTGACATTTGGATAACCTATAAACTTTACAAAATTAAAAAATTTAATTTTATTTATGATACTATCGTCCATTTTATTCGGACCCATAATTAGAACATTACATTTTAAAAAGTTCTTTAAAAAAAAAATAAAAAAATAAATAGGTAACATATAATTTTTTGATACTATAATTTTAGAAAAAAGTGATGAAGAAATTCTTTTAATAATACTATCTCTGTTATATGACACTATAACACTTGATTTTTTGTTAAAAAATAAAGAAGCATTACTTACTAGCTTATTTTTTTTCAATTCATTAATAATGGGAAAAAGTACTTCTAAGCCACTATACCTTTCAGCGGCAATACAGAAGAGGGCTAATTTTTTTTCCACTAAATTATGTTTTTATTGATTAATATAACATATCTAAACTAATCAAAAGATTCAAAGATATTTTAATGAATAATGAATGTAGAAAAATATAATATTTAATGATAAAAGAATTATTTATTTTTTAGTATAATGACAAAATTCATTGCAGAGTGTGGGCTAAACCATAATGGTAACTTAGATCTAACATATGAATTAATAAGACAAGCATCTTGGTCGGGTGCAGATATAGTTAAATTTCAACTAGGATGGAGGAGTCAAGAGGGGGAGATAAACAATATTTCTGAGGAAAGGTTAGATAAAATTATAAATTACGCAAATTACATGAACATTGAAATAATGTTCTCAGTTTTCAACGAGTATTCCTACAATTTAGTAAAGCCATATAACTTAAATAGAATAAAGATTGCTTCAAGAACCCTTATTGATGATTTTGATCTTGTAAAAAAAATAATAAATGACAAGAACAAAGTAATAATTTCACTTGGAATGTGGGAAAATAAAGAAAAACCTTTTATAAAGAATGATCTGATAGACTATTTATGGTGTGTTTCAAAGTATCCTTGTTTACCAAATGATTTATCTGGCTTTCCAAAAAAATTTAATACTGAAACATTTAGTGGATACAGCGATCATACAATTGGAATAGAATCAGCGTTGATTGCTATAAGTAGAGGAGCAAATATTATTGAGAAACATTTCACATTAGACAAGTCAGATACAACGATAAGAGATCATGCTTTAAGTGTCACACCAGATGAATTTAGAAATCTTGTAATCCTAGGACGGGAAATATCAAAATTGATAAAAGATTTTATTGGCTAATGAATCTTGTAATATTAACTACTGATACTTCACACCACAGATACTTTTTACAAAAGATATCAAAAAATTTTAAAATCGATGCAATTTTTTTTGAAACAACCTCTATTCAACCTAAATTTGATACATTTGCAAATTTTCATAAACTTGAAAAAAAATATGAAGACGATAATTTTTTTAACGAGGTACAAAATTCTATTCCGAGTGTTCCTACTCATTTCTACAGTAATATTAATGACGACGAAGCAATATTAAAGTTAAGGTCTTATAATTCTGACATTGGAATAGTTTTCGGAACTAGAAAACTCCAACCAAATATTATTACTTGTTTCTCAAACATTTTAATGAATATTCATAGAGGTATCATACAGAGCTATAGAGGTTTAGATTCAGATTTGTGGGCTATTTATAACAGGGATTTTAAAAATATTGGCGTAACCATACACAAAGTTGATAAAGATATTGATACCGGAAAAATAATCAGTCAAGAGAAGATGCAAATAAACAAAGGCACTGAATTATTTCATATAAGATACCTTACAACAATTTTGGCAACCAGTATGATAACCAAAATTTTAAGTGAAATAGTAAATAATAATAATTTAATACTTAGAGAAAACAAAGGAAGCGATTACTATTCTTTTATGGATAGTGAAAAAAAAAGAATTGTGGAGAGAATTTTTAAAAATCATAAACGTTCAATAAGATAATCTGATGGACTTTACAATTTTACTTTATCACGGCGTAACTGATCAAAGATCAAGTGGCATTGAAAATTACTCAAAAAAACATATTAATTACAAAGATTTTAGGGATCAGATGAGATGGTTACACAATTATGCAAATGTTATAAGTATGGATGAGCTTGTAGACATGTACCATAGCAAATCTAGGGTTCCAAAAAAAACTGTAGTAGTAACATTTGATGATGGATTCAAAAATAACTATACAGTTGCGGCTCCTATACTAAGTGAGTTCAAAATAAAGACTACCTTTTATATAACATCAGGTATGATTGGAGGAGAAAAACCATTCTGGGTAGATGAGATTGAGAGTTGCCTTAATGCTACTGAATTAAATGAAATAACGTTATCTCTTGGAAAGAGGTGTAAATTTAAATTAGGTAACTTAAATAATAAAATTGAAGCTTTAGCAAAAATAAAAATATTTTGTAAAAATACTGATAATCATACAAAAAATAAAGTACTAAAAGATTTAAAAAAAATTACTAAAGTTAATCCAACAAATAAAGACTGTATGAATTATCAAATTATGAATTGGAATGATGTAAGAGAACTATCAAATGATGAACAATTTATTATTGGTGGTCATTCATTAAGCCATGAAATACTTACAAGTTTAGATAAAAATGAAATGAGAGAAAATATAAGAAGATCCATAAGTGACATTGAGTTAAATATTAAAAAAAAAGTATTTCATTACTCTTATCCGGAAGGTCAGGAGAACCACTTCAATGACGATGTAATAAATGTTCTTAAAAATAACAATATCATATGCTCTCCTTCAGCAATACACGGCAAATCAAACTTTAAGTTGGGCTTATTTAGATTAAAAAGAATAATGGTAGGATTTAATAATATTGAATTTCCAAAAGAATTAATATGATATTTTATTAAGTGAAGTGAGTTAATTTTCACGTTTTGTAGACCTGGCAATGTCCTACTCTCCCATGCCTTAAGACAAAGTACCATCGGCGCTGGAGCCCTTAACGTTCGAGTTCGAAATGGGATCGCGTGTTA
>MDSW01150543.1_pt1 | contig 19686 bp, 18 predicted proteins | sample 811171 | NCBI WGS metagenome assembly MDSW01 (sample SAMN05326641, study PRJNA326480) | marine metagenome | isolation source: seawater | place: Atlantic Ocean: North West | collected 2012 | reverse complement strand
TTTGTATTCTAACAATTCACCTACAACAAAAAATGTTGCATGAGTTTCATTTTTTCTTAGAAGTTCTAAAATTTTATGTATACCTTGTATTACTTTTGGCTCTCTGTCAATTTTTAATTCCTGTTTTTGTATTAATTCTGGATGAAACCAATCCTCAAAATCAATACCTAGAATATTCATTTTTTCTTAATGATTGATTTTTTTTATAACTCTTGCTGGGTTACCTACAGCTATACAATAATCTGGTATATCTTGAGTAACTACACTTCGTGGTGATATTATGGAGTTTTCACCAACTGTTACTCCTGCTATAATTATTGCACCTGGATTTATTACTGCACCTGATTTTATAACAACCTTTGAAATTTTTCTTGGAAATTCTCCTTGCTTTAAAAATAAATTAGCTGATGGATTACTATGTGCAAAAATCATTGAATGAGAACCAAGTGTTACATTATCGCCTATCTCAATCATCTTTGGATAAATCAAATCAATCAAAACATATGGGTTGAAATGACAATTTCTTCCAATTTTTACACCTCTTGACTTCTGCATTGAAACTGAAAAATTTGATAGTGGTGAAGAATATGCCAGAGAATGTAAAATCCAACTTCGCAAAAATTTGACCTTCATTTTGAATCGTCCAAAACTACCCGAATAACCATAGAAATCCATAACTTCTTTTTCATTGATTGGAAAAGTATCATTTTCATCATTCATGGCAATCATGATTAAGACAATTTTTTAAAATCTAAAGCTTACTGATAAAAAATAGTAGAATTCATACATAATATTTATTGTTGAAATAACCATTTGTAGAATAGAAAATTGGAAAAAACACTTTCAGAATACATGACTCTCTCTAAAAATATAGAAGATCTTAACTTTGATAAAAAACTCAAAGTGGCTATATTATCCAGTTTTACTTTGAATGGTCTAAATGAAATATTACATGTAAAATGTTCTGAACTTGGTATTCAATATCAGTCATATGTCGCAGGTTATAATCAATATAATCAAGAATTACTTGACACACAAAGTCAATATTACAAATTTTCTCCTGATATGACATTTTTACTAATAGATATTAGAAATTTTCTTGGAGAAATCTTTCATTTTCCATATGAAATGTCTGATAATCAAAGAAAATCATTAGTCAAAGAAAAAATTAATCATATTGAAAACATCATAACAAATTTTGAAAAAAATCTAAACTCTAAATTGATAATTGCAAATTTCAATATACCATCTTATTCTCCAAATGGTATTATTGAAACCAAATCTAATTTTGGCTTTCATGAAATGATTGAAGAAATAAATAAATCACTTAGAAATATTTCCAAAAATCATAAATCTGTATATGTTTATGATTTTAATCAGTTTATTTCAAAATATGGTGAAAAAAATGTTTTTGATTATAGGCAATATCATGTTGGTGACATACAAATTGCTCTAAACTTTTTACCATATTTTGCATATGACTTGATGGCTTATCTAAAACCATTTACTGGAACAAATCGTAAATGTATTGTTCTGGATTTAGATAATACGCTTTGGGGTGGCATAGTTGGTGAAGATGGTTTGATGGAATAGAACTAGGGCATTCGGCCAATGGAAAGGCATTTGTTGATTTTCAAAAAGAATTATTATCATTATGGAATCAAGGAATAATTCTTGCTATAAATAGTAAAAATAATTTTGACGATGCCATGAAAGTAATTAATGAACATCCCAATATGATTTTAAAAGAAAAAAATTTTGCAAGTCTTAAAATTAATTGGAATGATAAAGCTCAAAATCTAAAACAAATTGCTGACGAAATTAACATTGGATTAAACAGTATTGTATTTTTTGATGATGATAAACTTAATCGAGAAAGAATTAAACAAGAATTTCCTGAAGTTTTAACAATTGAATTACCAAATGATCCGTCTGAATTTTTACCGATTTTAAAAGATCTTAATGATTTTAACGTTTTACAAAGAACTGAAGAAGATGTTAAAAGAGGTCAAATGTATGCACAGCAAAGAGAACGAAATGAATTTGAGAAATCAATATCTAGTTTAGATGATTTTCTTGAACAATTAGACATTCAAGTAAAGATGAAAAAATCTAATGAGTTTTTAATACCGCGAATTTCTCAACTTACATTAAAAACAAACCAGTTTAATCTAACAACAAAAAGGTATCAAGAAGAAGAAATAAGGAATTTTACAAATAATGATAAATTTATTGTTGGCTGTGCGCAGGTATTAGACAAATTTGGTGATAATGGAATTACTGGCGTATACATTATCAATAAGCAAAATAACGTATGGTATATTGATACATTTCTTTTAAGTTGTAGAATAATGGGCCGAGGTGTAGAAAATGGTATTTTATCTCAAATTCTTATTGACGCAAAAAATAATGGAATCGAAGAAATTCGAGCAAGTTTTTTACCAACTCAAAAAAATAAACCTGCTGAAAATTTTCTATCAGATTATGGTTTCAAAAAAGAAGGTGAACATTGGATCTATAAATTAAATAATGAAATAAAATTACCAAAACACTTGAAGGTTGAAATTGAATGATTGATGATGTTAATGAAATAGTTGCAAAAGTATTCTCAATTCCTGAATCAGAAGTGAATGATCAATCTAGTCCAGAAAATATTGACTCATGGGATTCTTTTAATGGGTTAGTCTTAGTAGATGAGCTTGAAAATCACTTCAAAGTTAAATTCACAATTTCAGAAATTACTGATGTAAAAAATGTAGCAGATATCAAACGACATCTCAAAAATCATGATGTTTCTTAATGTCTAAAACTTTTTCCGAATTAACTTTTGAAGAAATTCAAATAGGACAGAAAGAAGAATTCCAAGTTCGAATTACTGAATCGCTTGTAAATGATTTTGCAAAACTTTCTGGGGATTATAACCCACTTCACATGGATGCTAAATATGCTAAATCAACACAATTTCGTGGTAGAGTTGTTCATGGTATGTTACTTGCTACATTTCTATCCCGAATGGTAGGTATGCATCTTCCAGGTAAAAATGCACTATACTTATCACAATCTCTAGAATTTCGTAACCCTTGTTTTTTAAATGATGAAATTATAATCTCAAGCATTGTGATTGATAAAAGTAATTCTACCAAAATTATAAAAATTGAATCAACCATTAGAAACAAAAATAATGAAATTCTTCTTAATGGGATGGGAAAAATAATTCTTAGAGATGATTAAATAATCTCTTCTTTAATTCTTCTACTTAATTTTGTCAAAATAGAATTAAATGTTTTATTCATTGATTGTTGTGATACATTTATTGGAACAAATATTTCATCTGGAAAATTTTTAATTATTTCGTTATCTGGTACTGTTTTTTTATTTTCTAACTCATGATATTTTTTTTCAATATTTTTTTTATGTTTTCTAATTTCTAATTCTACTTTTATTTTTACACCCAAAAATCCTTTAGAAAAATAAAATAACCACACAAATAAATCTACTATTGCTAGAGAAAAGCGCATTTTTTCATATGTTTTTTTTGAATAATGTGTAAGAAGACAATATTTTCTATTTCTTTCTAACCAATAAAATTTTTTTGCAGACCATTTTAAAGAATAACTTTCAACATGAAAAATTTTTGATTTTGGAACATAAAATGAATTTATCCCAATTTGGGCAGCTCTCCATCCTAAATCTAAATCATCATGATATAGAAATAAAAATTCATCTAATAATCCTACTTTATCTAAAACTTCTCTAGATGTAAAAAGACAAGTTCCTGATGCATAACCTATTTTTTCAATCTCTTCAATTTTATCAATAACTTTGTTTCCTTTATCTCTGGCAAAACCAAATCCAAAAACATGAAGCATATTTCCTGTACTCTGTATAATGTTCTCTTCGTTTAATGAAAGTATTTTTGGTTGGTACAAGCCTTCTCCACAATTATTGTAAGCAAAAATTAATTCTCCAATACAATCTGGTTCCACTATGGTATCTGGATTTAATATGGTGATAAATTCCCCTTTAGCCTGTTTAATCCCTATATTATTTCCTCCACAATATCCTAGATTTTTGTCATTTTGAATTAATTTAATTTCTGGAAATTTTTCTTTACATTTTTTTTGACTTCCGTCTGTTGAAATATTATCCACTACTATTATCTCTAGATTTGTATATTTTGATTTTTTTAAAGAATCAATACAGTTTATCAATAATTCCCCTGCATTGTAATTAAGAATAATTATACTGACTAACGGAAAGTCATTCATAATTCGAAAATAGTTGCTTAGATATTTACTGTTACTAATCAAACATTTTTCTCAAAGAGATACCTTCGAACCTTCTCCCAGAAGAAAAATTTTCTTTGTTCCCAACACATCTTTAATTTCTGAATTACTTGCAATGATGCTATCTCTGATTTTAGATGTAGAATTAATCTTACAATTCTCCATAATAATTGAATTTTCAATACCTGAAACAGTAATGGTTGTATTATTTCCGACACTAACATTTGGGCCAATCGAAGAACCTGAAGAAATATGACAATTTTTCCCAATTATGACTGGACCTTTGATTTTGACGTTTGATTCAATCACTGTTTCTGTTCCAATTACATGATTCTCAAATTCTCCATTCCTATTTTCTAATATTTTCTTAATTATTTCTCCATTTGCATGAATAATATCTTCGGGCGTACCTGTATCTTTCCAGTAATCAGTAATTTTTTCAAAACTAATATTATTATTTTCTTTTAACAAATTGTCTAAAGCATCAGTAATCTCTAATTCATTTCTCCAAGATGGTTTCAAATTATCAATAATTTGAAAAATTAATGGTGTTAATAGATAAATCCCAGTAACTGCTAAGTTTGATTTAGGATTTTTAGGTTTTTCAGTAATTTTAATAATTTTATCATTTTCTACATCTGCAATTCCAAATCTTGAGGGATTATCCACCTCACATAATAAAACGGTTGCATCATAATCTGAATTTTTAAAATTCTCGACAAAATCGGTAATAGATCTTTGAATTATATTATCACCAAGGAAAACAAGAAATTTCTCATTGTCAATAAATTCTTTACATAATCTTATTGCATGTGCAATTCCTCTAGGTTCATCTTGTTCAATATAGGTTATTTTGGCACCAAATCTTTTTCCATCTTCATAGTATTCCCGTACTTTGTTAGATCCAACTCCGCCAATAATTATTGCAATTTCAGTAATTCCAGTTTCCAATATAGCTTCCAAACAAAATTGTGACATTGGTTTATTGGCAATTGGTAAAAGTTGTTTCGGACCTGTATGTGTTAGAGGTCTTAATCTAGTTCCATGACCTCCATGTAAAATAATTCCTTTCATCACAATCAATATTTTATTTTTTCAATTTTTCTAATTTGTTTGATCATATCTGATAGCTTTTCTGTTGTTATTGATGTCGATGCATCTGGTCCCTTTGAATTTTTTAATTTAACATGCTTTTCAATATAGATTCTTTTTGCTTTTTTTTGTTTTTTTAGTACAGAAAAAACTATTGGTGCTAAAATATCCATTGTGTGGTCTGAAAAACCATCAAATTTTATAGCTTTTGTCCAGTTAATCTTTTTGAACTCTAGTGGATATTCTGATACACAATAACAAAATGTCGTTTTTTCTTTTTTAAACATACGAGAAATTCTTTTTTTATCTCCTCCCATTCCCATACTGATGAAAATCTCTTTTTTTGAATTACTTTTTTCTTGTAGAACTTCAAGTGAATAAGGATCACTGAATTTACATGTTCTTGATGCTACTTTGAATTTCTTTACACCTAATTTAGAAAGAAATATGACAGCTTCTGGATAAAACGCACTACAAAAAAATTCGATATTTTCCTTATCCGAATATTTTTTAATTTTTTCTATCATTTCAAAACTAAGCTCAGATCTTTTGATTTCTTTCCAATTTGGATGATCTTTTGTATAGAGATCTGATGCTCTCCACATTTGGAATTTTACTGCGTCTGCACCTGCTTTTTTACACTCATGTATTATTTTTTTAGCCTTTGTGAAATTCCCTTCCCAGTTTGAACCTATTTCTGCTACGATGATGGCTTTCATGTAAAAAGTATCGTTATCTTGTGTTTATTATAATTATAGTAGAATTTGTCGAAAAATCTAAAACCTCATACATGTAAAATTTATTGAAATATGACAAATTTGATGATTAGACAACCTGGCTATATGCCAAATATTGGATTTTTCAAAAAAATTCAATCCTCGCACACTTTTGTATTTTATGATGATGCACAATTTGTTAAAGATGGTTTTGATAATAGAAATAAAATTCGAACTTCTGAAGGTTATAGGTGGATAACTGTCCCTGTCAAACGCCCAGTATTTTCAAAGAAATTAAATGAAATTGAAATATCATATGATACGAACTGGAGAAAACAACATTGTGACTTGATTTTTGAGTGTTACAGTAAAACCAAATATTTTTCATCTTATTGGAATTCAATAAAAAAAATTTTAGATAAGAAATATGAAAAACTAATTAATCTAAACTTGGATCTTATCAAATTTATAAATTCTGAGCTTAAAATACCAACACAAACAATCCTATCCTCTGAATTAAATATCAGTGAAACAAAAACTAGAAAATTAGTCTTAATTTGTTCTAAATTAAATGCTACTTGTTATATCTCTGGAATTAATGGACGTGAGTATCTTGAAGAAGATCTCTTTAAAAAATCTAAAATTAAATTGATTTATGAAAATTTTCTCCATCCTGAATATAACCAATTTCATGGAAATTTCATAGAAAATATGTCGATTATTGATTTATTATTTAACATTGGTGAGAAATCTATACGTATACTTGAAAATATTAAAAATTTTGAGATTAATGAATAGTTGACCAAGTAACTCATTATGAAATCATTTTAACATAATGAATGGTTAAGATTATTTATCTCGAATTATTGTTATTCATATGTATCGTGGTAAAAAAGTCCTAATTACTGGAGGAACTGGCTCATTAGGCACTGCATTAACAAAAAGATTACTTGATGAAGGTGTGGACACAATTCGAATTTTTAGTAGAAATGAAAATAAACAGATCACAATGGAATCTAAATTCAATGATGATAGATTAAGATTTTTGTTAGGTGATGTAAGAGATTATTCAAGATTAGTTCGTGCTATGGAAGATATTGATATAGTATTCCATGCAGCTGCATTAAAACATGTACCTATAATTGAGTATAATCCATTTGAAGCAATCAAAACTAATATCATTGGTTCTCAGAATGTAATTGATGCATGTCTTGAAGAAAATGTACCTAAAGCAGTAGCTATTGGAACTGATAAAGCTGTATCTCCTTTGAATACATATGGTGCTACTAAATTATTAATGGAAAAATTATTTGTAACGGCAAGTAATTATTTAAGAAAAGATAGACACCAAACAAATTTTCTAGCATTACGATATGGAAATGTATTAGGAAGTAGTGGCTCTGTAATTCCAAAATTTATTCAACAAATAAAAAATAATGAAAAAATTACTATAACAGATCCATCTATGACTCGCTTTAGTATTTCAATGAATGAAGCACTTGATTTTATTCTTGCTGCAACAGAAATTTCAAAAGGCTCCGAAATTTTTATTCCTAAATTGAAAGCATACTCAATTTCAGGTATTAAAGATGCATTGTTTGATTTACTCAAAAATACTGGTGAAGATATTATAGGAATACGTGAAGGTGAAAAATTAAACGAAGTTTTGATTAATCAAGAAGAAATTCGTTATAGTTGGGAATATGAAAATATGTATATTATTCTTAATCCATCTGTTCAAAAATATGTATCAATTGATCAATATCCAAATGCTTCAAAAGTCACAAACATGAATGAATATAGTTCTGATTCAGTTGAAAAATTTTCAAATGATGATATGAAAAAAATTATCTTGAATTCTGGATTATTACCTGAATAAATTTTTATTTAAACTAAATTTTTATGGTGTTTATTTCTCCATATTATGTAATTAGTTAGTAACCAAATTATTCTTATTTCAGGATTATCCAAATTTTCATTTTTTTCTAATTTTAGTTTTAATTCTTCAATTTTTTTATGATTTAATTCTTCAAATTGATTCGTGTTGCATAGTATTTCTGAACAAAACTTTCTTAATTGTGATTTACTTTGAATCCATTCATCAAATGGAACTCGAAAACCAATTTTATTTTTATTTGAAGCATCCATATCAAATAATTTTTCATAAATTTTCATCAGAGGAATTTTTCTTTTTATAGTATCATTTTTAGAAAGCCTAAAAAGATTATCAATTTTTTGTTTTAATCCAAATTCAACTAATTCATTATCTAAAAATGGTGTACGAACTTCAACTGAATGAGCCATTGACATTTTATCAATTCTATTTAACAATGTGTTAAGATGATGATGAAATTCATAACCTGAAATTCCCGTTATACCTTTAGATATCCAATATTTCGCTGATTCAGTCTTATTTCCCCAATAGTCATCAGTATTTTTTATCAAATCTAGATTAAGATATTCTTTAACCAAGTCAAAATCCAAAAATTTACTGAAATTTCTTAAATCATCAAAATTGGTTATATTCAGTATATTCTTGTGATGTTCATATCCTAAAAATACCTCATCAGCACCCTCTCCAGATAATAAAACTTTAACATGATCTTTTGCTACCTGATACAATTTGAATAACGGTATTGTGTGAGGATGATTTATTGGTTCATCAAAAAACTCAATCGCCTTTGGCCAAATTTCAACAAAATCATCCACTGAAAATGGAATTGAATGGTGATCAAAATTGAATTTTTTCGCAGTTTTAGCTGCTTCTACCGATTCATCAAATTCACTTTCAAGGAAATTAATAGAAAATGATTTGATGCCTTCGCCCTTAATTTTATTTACATACCATGCAAGAATAGATGAATCAACTCCTCCGCTAAGCTGAATTCCTACTGGAGCATCAGAAATTAAATGTCGATTAATTGAATCAAAAACTATTGTTTCTAGTTTTTCATAATCAATATCTTTTTCAGTTCGTTCTTTTGCAAACTCATACCATCTCCAAATTTTTAATTCTCCCGAAGTAACATTAAATTCAGCTGCGTGTCCTGGTTCTAATTCGTAGATATTTTCTATTGTGGTCTTGTTACCAGAAACATATTTGAAAACAGAATATTCTGATAAATTATTTAGATTTGGATTCCACCCAGTAAATTCTGCAATTGCTTTTTGTTCAGATGCAAAAATAAAATCTAGTCCATTATGATAATAATATACAGGTTTTATTCCGTATCTATCTCGTACAATGAAAATTTTGTTAGAAATTTTGTCATAATATCCAAATGCAAACATTCCATTCAATTCATTTAAACAATCTAATCCCTTTTCAACAAGTCCTCTATACAATACCTCTGTATCGGAGTGTGTTTGCCATGGATTATTTTTATCAAACCATTTTTCTTGTAATTCGTGAAAATTGTAAATTTCACCATTAAAAACAAGTACTTTACCAGCATTTTGCTCAAAAGGTTGATTTCCTGCGTCAGTTAAATCCATTATTGCAAGTCTTGAATGTTCTAATTTGATATGTTCATTTTCCCAATTCCCTTCATTGTCTGGTCCACGATGACACAATATAGTAGAACCACTAACATCCATCTCTTGAAATTCGGTCTTCTTAGTTATGCCAAAAATTCCACACATATCAAACCAAACTATTTTTTTAAACTCATTATAATAAACTTTTTAGAATTTATTTTTTCATTTCCAATAATTTTAAATCCTAATTTTTGGTTTAAATGGTTATTTGCAATATTATCTGATCTTGTTATTGCATAAACTTTTTTTAGATTCAATTCTCTAAATGCAAAATCTAAAAGTGTTTTAGTTGCTCTATACGCAATTCCCTTACCTCTGATCTCTTTAGTACCCAAAAGTTTCCCAATTTCTGGTCTATTTGAAAATACATTTGTTAGTGAAAAAGTTCCATGAGGTTCTCTTGTTTTTTTATCTATTAATACAAAATCTATTCGATTCAAAGAAGAATAATTTTTTAAAAATTTTTCTTGTTTTGATTTAGTTAATCTATCTTGATCTGCAAGAAATTTAAAATTTGATGCTTCATTTCTCCACTTAATTATCCATTCAGTATGTTTTTTGCTTAAGACTTCAAATGCAAAATCTGGCTCCAAAAATTTGAATTTTTTATTATTAATAAGAAAATTAGTTGCAATTTTAATTAAATCGTATTCGAATGTATGTTGTGCTAAAGAAAATCCACTTTTTTTCAGAAAACTAATTTGATCATTATTTCTTGGGCTAACATTAATGAAATATTTTTCCCCAGGATTTTTCTTAATCACTTCTTGAATTGCTGTTTGAAGACTTGGTTCATTTGACATTTTGGAAAGAAAATGAACTCCAATTTCATTTTGCTTTGAAAAGTATGTTGAACCAATTTTTTTTCGATTTTTCTCAATGATATACCATTTCTTGTATGGTTTTGACTTGATAAATTTAATATGTTCATTGTAACTTGGCATTTCTTTATGTGAAATATTTTCTTTAGGATTTCTCTCTTTCAACAATTTATATAAAAATCTAAAATCCGAACTATCTATTTCTTTTAATTTTAAATCAACTAAAAGATTACCCCATACCGTATTTTTCATGTGTAACCAAATTCTGGTTTGGTCAAATTTATAATTCTCTATTGATTATTTTTTAATTTTAAAAAAATGTCTAATGAAATACTGGGAACTAAAGAAAAATGTTGGCTATGACATGGAGTATCTCCTTAGGTGCTTTATTTTCCAAAGCACTTTTTGGTCAAGGAATCATGCTTTTTTATACTTAATCTTAGTGGTGAGTTCCCAATATGCTGATTCTTTTTTTGTTAATCCTTTTACATATCTATGACATCGAACAACTCCATTTCTTATTGTTACTCCACCCATGGGATAATCTCCTCTAACTAATCGTTGTATTGCATAACTTGGAATTTCTATTCTTAAATCATATTCATTGTTCATCTCATCATCAGAAGTTTTATTTGGTATATTATGCCAAAAATGTGTTTTTATTCCACTAGGTTCGGCAATCACCCATAGAACTTGAAAAGAATCATCTTGCCAAGATGACGTTAATTCATCAAGAGTATCTCGAAATATCTTTACATCCGAATCAAATGGTAAATTGATGTATTTTCTTTCCTCCTTTTCAACTTCTGCTACTTTTTCACGCATCTCCACTGCATATGCCCCAAGATTCTTTCTTGTATATTTTTGAGGTGTTATGTTGACTATGGCATTTCCATCATTTACATTCATGAAATCTTCTGGACCCATAACATGAACATCAGCTTTTGGTAATCTCTGATTAACAAGTTTTACATATTCATTTTTATCTGCATAATGGAGATCATTTGCAAAGTACAATTGACCTAAATAACACATATCAGATGCATACGGAACAATTGTTTTAGCATTAAGAGCATTAGCTACATCTACGCTATATTTTGCTGATGAATCTATTTTCTTATTTGATAATTCTATCATAGTTTCTTCTGGAAAATCAAAAAAACCAGGAAACATACCAGTTTGCGTGTTTATAGTGAACAAAACATCTACGTCATATTTTCTTCCTAATCTTTCTGCTTCATTGATTGACATGAGATTGTCTGTCTGACAAAATACTGTTGACCCATCACCTTTTAGAACTATTGACGAATCATCATCGCCTTCATCATTTCTAATCATATCCAGAGTTACTCCTGGAATTAATGATGTAGACTCATCATGTTGCATCACTTTTACATCCGTAAATCCAACTGCTTTGATTGCCCTTTCAAAATATGGTTTATCAAAATCTGATATTATGACTTTGGTATTTTTTATTTTGGAAGGTAATCTGTTGATTGACTCCATTTGAAAATGATCCTCATGTGCATGAGAAAAATACAAGAAATCAATATCTGTGAATGATTCAGGTGTTCTTTTTGGTGGTGGGTAATGCCAATGTGCTCCGGCCCAACAAGAACCCACTAACCAAGGATCAGTCAATATTTTTTTTCCTTGAATTTCGATTAGTAAGCAAGCATGAGTAATATAGGTGATTTTCATAATTAATGTAGAATTTCTTACATGATTTATTAATGCTTCATTAAGGAGTAGCTAAAGAGAATCTACATGATTATCGCATCAATGTATCCTGCTCCATTTGATCTACAAGAAAGACATGACCAAAATTCTACATTAATTGTTGATGAACAAATTTTTGCTTATGAAGAAGAAAAACTAACTTCAACAAGAAATGAATCTACTGTAAGATTCCCTGAACGAAGTTTGATGATGGGTATGAAAGAACTAAACATACATCCTAAGGATGTAGACTTGTGGGTATTTCCAAAACCAACAGAAATTAATCTAAAATCAATGTATTTCTTTTTTTCATGGATTATGAAGGCTTACCTAGATAAACCAGAAAATTTTGAAAAATGGTTTAAGAAAAAAGTAAAATTTGTACCTCATCAAATCTCTCACGCATCTTTAGCAATTTTCGGCTCAAATTTTTCCGAATCTGCCTTTTTATGCTTAGATGGGGGTGGTGATCTTGGTGATCCAAGAAATTTCATTTTCGGGGAATTTAAAAATCAAAAATTCAAAATAATCAAAAGTAAAAAAGGTGTTAACAATATAGGTTCATTTCACGGAATGATTGCAGATTCATTGGGTTACCCATCTAGTGAAAATGGTAAAGTATCTGGATTATCTGGTTATGGAATAGTTCAAAACGAACTAAAAAAAACTTTTGAAAAATTTATTCATGTTAGTGAAAATGGAATAGTTTTTGATAGAAAAAGATTCAAATCTTCAAATGTTAACTTAAACAAAATAAAACCTAAAGAATATAATCGTAGTAAAATTTTCAACACATATCCGTCAGACACAAATATTTTTCGTGTTTCTTCGTCTTATCTTCCACATGATATAGCTGCTACTGGTGAATCAGTATTTGTTGATAGCGTATTAGAACTTGTAAAATTACTAAAAAAATTCACAAAATCAAAAAATATTGTCTTTAGTGGTGGTGTCTTCCAAAATGTTTCTTTAAACAACGCAATTCATGAATCTAAATTATTCAAAAATGTATACTTCCCAATGGCTAATGGTGATGCCGGTTTATCGCTTGGAGCTGCATTGTTTATAGAAAATAAATATAAAATCAGAAAAAGAAAAAATTTACTAACTGCATTTCTTGGTCCTTCATATAATGATATTGAAATAAAAAATCTATTAGATCAGGCTCGTATAAAATATGTTAAAGACAAAAAAATAGAAAAAACAGTAGCAAAACTAATTGATACTGGGCATATTGTTGGTTGGTTTCAAGGTAGAGGCGAATATGGTCCAAGATCCCTTGGAAATAGATCTATTATTGCTGATCCACGAAAATTTAAATCAAAAAGTAGAATTAATCAACTCTTGAAAAAGAGAGATTGGTTTATGCCATATGCACCTTCTATTCTTGAAGATTATATGGAAAAATTTGTTGAACATCATAACTCTTCTCCATACATGCAAATAGCATTTAAGATTAAAAATAATAAAAAAAACTCAATCCCTGCAGCAGTTCACATAGATAATACTTCTAGAATACACACAGTAAATAGAGAGACAAATCCAAGATTTTGGACTCTTATTAACGAATTTAGAAAAATTACTGGTTTACCTATGTTATTAAATACAAGTTTCAACCGTCACCACATACCTACAATCTCTGAACCTAGACAGGCGATAGAACATCTGTTAGATGGCTGTATGGATTATTTAGTTATCAGTAATTTTCTCATCTCATTTAATAAAAATAGAATTAGTAAAGAACCATTCAAGATTGAAGAAACTGAAGAATACTCTTTGAAAAGGGATTGTGTAAACAGATTAATGATTTTACTTGAGTTTGAAAATAACAAAGAAAACATAATAAAATATGTTAGTAGACTAAGTCAATTACTAAAACTTGACCTTTCTTTTAATGGACAAATATTCCAAATTGATGGAGAAGTTTTTCAAAAAAATGAAATTGAAGAGAAATTACTGGTGAGTTGTAATGAACAAAATTGAAGGAAAAATTTCTACAATATTTTAAATGACAAAAGAAGAAATTCAAAAAGATATAACCACAAAATATATTGAAAAGCTGGTCTAAATTTAAAGGAAAAAGAATTATTTCATATGTAAATAAAAAATCTAAATATGATATATAGATCTGGCAAAGTTTATGATGATTTTTTAATTTTTATCAAAATATGGGGATTTATTTTCATTTCCTCTATTGTTCGTTGATAAACATCATTTACTTTCATTAATTTTATTTCACTTTTTCCAACTAACATCTTTTTTACAATTCTTTCATATTCCAATATATCTCCCATTTTATCAACATCATTTTGAATACCCTTTTCAAGATCCCTTACAAATAGAACAATTTTACCATCTTGTTTAACATCATCATAATTTGTAACACTTCCTTTGAATTCCTTGAAATATCTGTAATCACATCCGTGGGTTTCTTCAATATGGTGAAAAAATGTCATGGATTCATTATATGTTAACCCTATAATCATTATTTTTGAATTTAATTCTCGTAACTTTGCAAAAACTGAATTTGGTCCAAAAGAATGATCACTTCTTAAGTTTGCTAAATAATCTCTATATTTTCCTAATACAGTAAAAGAAAATACTGGATCAAATGTTCTTTTGCTATTTGAATCGGTTCTAACCAATTCACTGATTATTCCCATTTTGGACGGTGTTTTTTTTATATCAAATGGTTTTCCATCACAAAAATCATAATTAAAAGTAGGAACGATAAGAGTTCCCTCATCTGTTAGAATGGATCTTATTGCATCAATTACAGTCTGTGGTCCTCCTTCTATTCCTCCAAATGATTTGTAAGAACTGTGAACTAGTAAAACATCTCCCTTAGAAAGTCCCAACTTCTTGAAATTTAAAACAAGTTCATCAAAATTAATAGTCATTTTCAATTTTCTGAAGAAGTTTTTAGTTTATTAAAATCTTGATACTAATTTGAAGTTCTTACCTAAATTGAAACATTTTCTTACAACAATTTCTAAGGATTTTTCATCCGGCATTTTAATAGTATAAATACTACAATAGATATTAAAATGACTTATCATTTTTTGATTTGATGGAAACTGTATCTAAAATTGGCAATGAAATGTATGACTTGATTGAAAATTTGTATCCTATTTGTAGAAGTATCACTGGCAATGGTACTAGAGAAACTTTACAAATTATTTCCAAAATTATTCCTATCACAATTAATGAAGTAAAGTCAGGAACGAATGTATTTGACTGGAAAATTCCAAAAGAATGGAACATAAAAGATGCATATATCAAATCTCCACAAGGTGAAAAAATTATTGATTTTAAAAAATCAAATTTACATGTTTTATCTTATAGTATTCCAATACATAAAAAAATTTCATTAAAAGAACTAAAAGAACATATTTTTACACAACCTGATAGACCAAAAGATATTCCTTATCGAACATCATATTATTCTGAAAAATGGGGGTTTTGTATGAGTCATGAGCAATTTCTAAAACTTGAGGGTGGTGACTATGAGGTTTTAATTGATTCTGAATTAAAAACAGGAAGTTTAACCTATGGTGAATATTATTTCAAAGGAAATTCTAACCAAGAAATACTATTTTCTTGTTATATCTGTCATCCTTCTTTATGCAATGATAGTCTATCTGGTGTTGTTACTGCAGTACAATTAGCCAAATTTATTGAAACATTAAAACAAAAACCAAATTATTCATATCGAATTTTATTTATACCTGAAACAATTGGTTCTATAACTTGGTTATCTCAAAACCAAGAGAAAATTAAAAATATCAAACAAGGTCTGGTCATTACATGTACTGGTGACAAAGGAAAAATTAACTATAAAAAAACTCGTAATGGAAATTCTGAGATTGATAAAACGGTTGTTGATATCTTGAAAAACTCTGATCAAGATTTTTCAGTTCATGATTTTTTTCCTTTTGGTTCTGATGAACGCCAATACTGCTCGCCTGGAATTGAATTAGATATGGGCTGTTTGACTAGAACTGCATTTGGTGACTTCCCAGAATATCACACATCTTCAGATGATTTAACATGTGTACATCCCTCACATCTTGCTAACACACTAAAAATTATCACGCAAATTATTAAAAGCTTAGAAAAAAATTATGACAAATTCTCTCATAATGAAAAGACGAATAATAAAATAAAAAAAACAACATCTGAGGATCCTGTTTTTATAAGCCTTGTAAAATGTGAGCCTCAATTAGGAAAACGAAATCTCTATCATGATCTTGGTGGTCCCAAACTCAAACCTTTTCATGGACGAGGCACTAAAGATGCAACTAAAATTAAAGAGAAAGCGTTGATGTGGGTTTTGGCTTTTTCTGATGGTAAAAATTCAATCAAAGATATTGAAATACAATCTAATATCGATTCTGAAATTTTATTAGAAAGTGCAAACCTGTTATGTGAAAAGAAACTTCTCAAAGAAATTAAATGATATCATTGATTAATAGCAATTCATAGATAGAAGCATCCTCTAAATTAACTGTTAAATCCTTCTATAATTAATTAAAATTTCTTTATGTGATCTTCTCAGATAGTACCACTGCTATAGCATACTCTTTTTCGTGTGAAATTGAAACCATGAACTTATATTTTTTTTTAAATAAAGATTTCAATTTTATAAATGGTTTAGGTCCATCATGGTCCGTATGTATTTCTAAAAATCCAATCTTCTCATCGATTGACTTCATCACTGCTTCTTTAACCGCAAATTTTCCAGCAAAATGTACATATGGAGATTTGAATTTTCTACAATATTTTATTTCTGAATCTAAAAAAATTTTTTTATAAAAATTTAGATTATTTTTTAATGGTTTTTTCTTAAATCTCTCCACATTTACAATATCAACACCAACACCTGAAAAAACATTCATAATTTTTAAAAAAATCCTTTAAGATTTAAAGAATTAGAATAATTATTTCAAACAATGTTAATTCTACAAAGACATTTTTTTGATATATTCATCAGCTAATAATCCAATTTTATCATTTTCCTTTTCTAAAAATTCATTCATCTTTTCTTCGGTTATTTTCACATCTACTAATTGACCTGAAAAATGAAAGAAATCACTAATGTCCTGTGTAAATGCTAATGGATTAAATTTAAAAGAAATTTTCTCTGAAAATTGAATATATTTCTCTAGATCTATTGGATTGACTTTTTTATTTAATACTGTTTCAATATTTTCAGGCAAATCTTGTATGTTTTTTATTTTGAATATTGATGGGATCACCGAAATATAATTTTGAGCAAACATCATGGCTGGTTTTTCAGAAAATAATGCATCTAATGCAACGTTACTTGAAATTGTTATTACGAGGGATATTTTTTCCATTATTTCTTGTACTTTTACTTCTGGATGTAATAGGATCACTCGAGGTATGTCCATTATTTTTTTGTACGATTCTATACTTCTCCAACTACGTGATTTAGCCATTGGATGTTCTTTAACAATCAATTTATAATCAATCGGCATTGATTTACTAATTTTTTTAATAACTTCAATCTGATCATTTTGTAGGGGTGATTCAACTAACAGAGAAGTTTCCGCCTCTGTTTGTAGTGGATATAAAATGTATTTTTCATTTTTTATTTTATTTTCAAAATTATCATCAATGAATTTTTTTCTTTTTTTGATTCGATAAATATTATTAACATAATTTAAAAATACTCGAATTTTATTCCTTCCATAATAACCAAAATTATTTTTAATATTCTCATCATTTGTAAAAATAAAATATTTTATGGCCATGGATATTTTTTCATTAAAGGATAATTCAGTTCTTTTAACCATTTTATTACTGGATTTTAACATATAATTTCCTAAAAAATAATTTCTTAATTCTTGAAAATCTCGAATCATTCCTTCTACCTTAAATGATTCATATTTTTTTATTTCATCTTCAAATCCAATAACTGCTGAATCAAATCTTGTATTACCTAATTCTAAAGTTTTTATTCCTTTACTCTTACATAACCTAAAAAATAATAATTCTTGATGAAGAAATGGCATATACATTAATACAAAATTTGGCTTAATTTCATCCAAAACTTGTTCAAAAAATTTGCATTCTAATTCTAATATTCTTAAAATTTCATTAGTCTGAAATTTATAGAATTCATTAAATTCTAAAAACAATCTTTCAGAAAATACAATCTTAGATAACTGAATGTTATATTTTTTCTCGAATTTGGACAAATATTCCAAGTCAGGCATTTGTTTTGTATTAAAAATATGATTATGAAAAAACCATTTTTTCTTAAAATTTACAATATTCTCTTTTTCAAAGAATTTTTGTGGCTTACTTGTCATATCAAAAATTGCATAACTCTCGCTTGATATTTTCTCTTTGAGTGATTTTGCTATACAATAATGGGAAAAATTTGTCCCAATCCAATATAATATTCTATCCAATATTTTTTCTGATAGAAATTACGAATAAAGGTTTGGATTATTTTCAATTATCAATCTATTTTTTCCAAAAATAATTAATTTTCATTCATTAAAAGTAGATATATTAAATAAGCAAATAATTAAAATCAAGATTAATGCCTGCAAAGAAAAAAGATCTAAAGATTTTATTCATTAATCCATGTCTTCGTCCTGGCGGCCATACAAAACTTCTTCCTGTTGGTCTTGCAAGCGTAATGACATATTTCCATGAAAATGGTTATCGATTTACTCTATTGGATATTGACATCAATGAGTTTAATGATGCATATGTAGAAAATTACTTAAAAAACAATAACTTTGATTTTATTTTATTTGGAACTCTTGTTACTCATTATAAATGGATAAAATGGTTAACAAACTCTGCAAAAAGGTGTCAACCAAATGCAACTGTTATAGTTGGAAATTCAGTATCTAGCTCAATTCCTGAACTATTTCTACAGAAAACAAATGGCGATGTTGTCATTATAGGCGAAGGTGAAATCTCTGCTTATGAAACTGTGGAGGCCATTCGATTGAATAAATCTCTTGATAGTATACCTGGAATCGCTTTTAGAAAAAAAGATGGAAAAATAAAAGTCAATGATCTTAGAAAGGTAGGCAATATCAATGATTTTTCAATGATTAATTGGGATTTCTTTGATGTGGAAAGATATCTATCAAAACCAAGTGTGAAAGCTGATCGTGAAAAAGATGTAACTCGTGCAATGCCAGTTATTACTGCAAGAGGATGTGCATTCAAATGTACTTTTTGTCATTATGTTTTTTGGAATGATCCATACCGAAATAGAGCTCCAAATTCTGTAACTAATGAAATAAAACATCTAATTGATAAGTACCATGTTACCCATATTGATTTCTGGGATGATCTTAGTTTTGCAGCCGCCCGCCAAGTCGAAAAAATGTGTGATGAAATTTTAGAAAATAAGTTAAAATTCAAATGGATGTGTTCTGTTCGTGTTGATTTATTCTCTAGAGGAAATCTTTCACATGATGATGCATTAAGAGTTGCTAAAAAAATGAAAGAAGCAGGATGTTA
>MDSW01219165.1_pt1 | contig 19687 bp, 12 predicted proteins | sample 811171 | NCBI WGS metagenome assembly MDSW01 (sample SAMN05326641, study PRJNA326480) | marine metagenome | isolation source: seawater | place: Atlantic Ocean: North West | collected 2012 | reverse complement strand
GGAGGCTAGTAGGGTATCTACCATCGTTTCGTACGCAGACTCGGAATTATCGTCCAGAAAAGCTTGCGTTTGTGCCGACGTTGGCGGAAGTCCAGTAAGGTCGTAAGAAAGTCGTCGTAACAAGGTGCGTTTATCGGACCTCGGGGCGGGGCTCATATTATTTTGCCGTAGCTTCTTGAGGATGAAGGCATCAATCGGAGTATTGATCCATGCCTCATCGAGCGGCAACGGAACGGCAGGCCGTTCTACGGACTGTAAGGACCACCAGTCTCGCCCGCCGCGTACATCGGAGGTACGCTCATAGATATCCAGAGTTCGCCCTATCGGCCAAGTTACGCCGCCATCAATCCACGAAACTAAAATGTTGATTTCTTGTTCCGGAAGCTTTTGCGATTCGCCTTTTGCAGGCGGAGGCATTTCCCCACTATTGATGCGTTCAATCAAGTAGCTGGCGTTAGAGTCCCCAGAAACGACTGCTGGGCCGGTAACGCCCCCTTTGGTTAACCCCGGCAAAGTTGATAGATCCAGTCCACCCTTGGGATCCGCGGCATTATGACATTCCACACATCGTTTTGCGATGATTAGGGAAACGTCTTTTTCGAAATCGACGTCTGCCACAGCTGCAGTTATACCCAGCAGAAAAAGCGTAAAGATTCGAGTCAATGATAATAAGTGCGACATAGTCTACATCAATTCAGAAAGAACTCTGCCGTAAGGCAAAGTGCGGATTGGACGGCCAGCATGATCGAGATATTCTTTGTGGGGATCAACGCCTAGGTGATCATAGACGGTGGCTAACACATCTTGAGGTTGGATAGGCGTGTCTTTGGGGAATGCACCTTTCGCGTCAGAAGATCCGAGTGCTTGTCCGCCGGATATTTTTCCACCAGCAATGGCTGCGGAAAATACGTTGGGATAATGATCCCGACCACGGTCCTTATTAACTCTGGGTGTTCGGCCAAACTCTCCCCAAGCCAGAACCAAGGTGGATTGCAATAGTCCTCGCTCTGCAAGGTCTTTAATTAAAGCAGGATACGCCTGATCCCATCTGGGAAGGAACCCGTTTACCATAGAGTCTATTCCTTCAACGTGTGTATCCCACCAGCGACAATCAACCGTAACTAATCGTACTCCAGCTTCTACCAGTCTTCTTGCCAATAGAAATCTTTGGTTAAAGGCGCTGGCACTGCAACGACGTGGATCCATCGGGTTGTAAGTATCGACAAAACCATATTGTTCTCGAACTTCTGTCGATTCGGATTCTATGTCGAAAGCTTGACGCGCCTTGTCACTGGTAAGGATGGAATATGCGCGTTGTTGAAATGTGGAGATGGAATCCATTTGGCCGGACGAATCGAGACCACGCTGCATGGTATCGAAATCACGCAACAAGGCTCGTCGATCACGGAATCGTTGATTGCTAATCGACTCCTGCAACGTGAAGTTTTGCATTTTGAATGCGCCGGGAGTCGCGGGATCCGAAATCGTTTCAAATGGTTTATGTGCAGCGCCAAGATAGGCTGAATCTGTACCTGGTACTTGTCGTGGCACCATGACATAACTAGGCAACTCAGGGGAAAGATGCCCCAGTTGTTCGGAAACCACGGATCCACAGCTAGGGTGGACATTCACATCCGGGGACGGTCCGGGCGGATATCCCGTGAAAACGATTTGGTCACCGGCACTGTGCCCCGCATTGTCATGGTAAAGGCTGCGAATAATACTCCAATGACGTTGGATAGCCGCTGAATTAGGCAGGCGATCGCAAATGCTAATGCCGGGAACTGATGTCGAGGTTGCCCCAAAGGCTCCGCGGAATTCTACCGGTGCATCTGGTTTCGGATCCCAGGTTTCATGCTGAGACGGTCCACCACGCATCCATAGTAGGATGACGGAGTTCTGCGATTTGCCGTCCAATGGGGACTTGCTATTAGCTTTTAATAGATCCGTTAGCCCAAAGGTGCCCAAAGCACCGGCTGTAACAAGTGCTTGGCGTCGATTGATGGGACGTGGCATGCGAGTCATTACGATTCCTCTATTAAGTGAGAATATCCGAGATCACTTTGCCGTGAACGTCTGTGAGCCTGAAATCCCGTCCCGAGTGACGATAGGTCAGTTTCTCATGATCGATACCCATGAGGTGGAGCATCGTCGCATGTAGGTCATGAACGTGTGTACGGTTTTGAACTGCCTGATAGCCGAAATCGTCTGTTGCTCCGTAGGACATACCGCCGCGAACGCCAGCTCCTGCTAACCAAACTGTAAATCCGTGATGGTTATGATCACGGCCAGTTGGTTTCCCACCGCCAATTGGGATCTCAATGGCGGGTGTTCGTCCAAATTCTCCGCCGCAGATTACCAGCGTTTCATCCAACAGTCCACGTTGCTCTAAATCTGAAAGCAAGGCCGCAATAGGAGGATCTGCCTGGTTTCCGAGATTTCGGAGTCCGGCTGCTAATCCGGAATGAGTGTCCCAAGGCTGGACGTCTCCATGGAAACACTGGACCACGCGCACACCGCGTTCAATTAATCGTCGGGCTATCAATAATTGCCGCCCATGGACTGTGTCGGCCTTATAAAGCTCCTGCGTAGCCTGCGTCTCACGACTGAGGTCGAAAGCGTCTGTTGCTTCCATTTGCATCCGGTACGCAAGCTCAAATGACTGAATGCGTGCCTCGAGCTGGGCATCCTCCTGACGCAATTCTCGATGTTGTGCATTCAGCTTAGAGAGAAATTCTAGCTGACGCCGCTGGGCAGCCGGTTTGAGACGAGAATTATTGATGTTGGCAATTAATTTATCAACCGTGTCGTTACGTGTGTCCAGGTACGTACCCTGGTAGATGCCAGGTAAAAATGAACTACGCCAATTCGAACTGTCCGCTACCGGCAAGCCCGGGCACATTGCGACATAACCGGGAAGGTTTTGGTTTTCTGTGCCGAGTCCATACGTGAGCCACGCACCGTAACTAGGCCGAGAAAGGCGTTCATCTCCACTGTTCATGAGCCGCATGCTTTGCTCATGATTCGGTGTGTTCGCATACATGGATTTAATCACGCAAATCTTGTCTGCATGCTGTGAAGCAGTTCGTTCAAAGATTTCACTACACCAAAGGCCACCCTCTCCATACTGCTTGAATTTAAAGGGTGTAGGTAATGCGACCCCGACTTCTCGTTCAGTTGGTAGGTGAACAGGAAGTTTTTTACCGTCGTATTTGGCTAAAGCTGGTTTATAGTCCCATGTATCAACCTGACTAGGTCCACCGTTCAAGTAAACGTGTATGATATGTTTCGCTTTTGCCGGAAAATGTGGCTGTTTGACGGCAAGGGGACTCTCCCCAGCTTCAATTAAATGAGGAAGAGCGAGTAGACCGAGGCCCGTTCCGAACGTTCCAAGGGCACTGCGTCGTGAGATTTTAACTTTCATTTGCCGCTCCTTCGGATGACGATGGATTCGTCCAGAATTTAAGTTGTAAGCACATTGCCGGGACACTCACAGTTGTATAGATTCTAATCGCTCTAGTGCCGCTTCATAGTTATGTGTTTTTAGCGTCGGAACCGTGGAGAGTTAAGTTGATCTTTATTATACATGCAAAGCGTACCGGTGTCGCAATTTCGATTTTTAGCATGAGACAAATTACACTGCCAAAAAGTGGTTTTCCGACGTTCGTTTACAAGCCAGAATTTGTTAATGGGCTCATTTAGAAGAGACGGATGTTGTCGGAGGGAGGATGCTGATCGGAAATTTGTGCCGAAACCTACTCGGGCCGCGTTGGGTATTGCCGGGATTGCAACAGAGAGTTTCCCAATCGTATCGTCCGCTACCATATTCGCGTTGTAGTGAGATACCAACACATCCGGCAAATCCTGATAGACACGCAGTAAAAAGTAGATTGGTAAAAAACAATGCCGGCTAATAATGATTGCCGTGATCGTGTTAGTAATTGCTTTTATATTTGTTTTTATCGCGTTAATCAACAAACCAGAATTCATTGGATATAAGTAACGCCTGAGCAAAGTCAACCAGTTCATTGGTTGCCAGGAATTTAAGTCCGAGTGAGATCTCATTTTCCGTAGGTGCTCGCCCCAGAGTGTGTTTATAGGCAAGTTCAATCGAATGTGACGGTTCGTTCGCTTCGATCCTTGTAGCCAAATTGTGTGCAACCCTTTCAATAAACGGGCTATTTAGTGCGAATAACGCCTGTTGGGGAACTGTGGTGGTCGGCCTCAATGCGGTGGAGCTGTCAGCATTGGCAGCATCAAAGACCTGCACCATATTGGGAAGATTCTGACGTTCGACAAAGGCGTAAATTGTCCGGCGATTATTATCTTCACGATCGAGCTCTACAGGCCGTCCATACATAGTCCGGTCCAGCAACCCACTGGCAAGAAGAAGACTATCACGCATTTGTTCGAGATCGAGACGGCGGCGATTGAATCGCCAATAATACTGATTACTTGGGTCGATTTCGTTCTGTCGGAGGAATTTCGTAGTGTCTGGAATGAATGAAGTGCGCTGATAGGCCTGGCTGGTAAGGATGAGGCGGTGCAATGCTTTAGTTTGGTAGTCGTTGGAGATTAGATAAGCCGCCAGATAATCTAAAAGCTGCAATTGTAAGGGCGGTTCGTTACGCAGCCCGAAATCACTAGGATTTTCGACCAATGGTGTACCGAAGTGATGCAACCAAATGCGATTCGCCCAGACGCGTGGGGTCAACGGATTGTCTCGATCACCAATGGCGTGTGCTAAATCTAGACGCCCTGCCCCGCGTTCGAATGGTTTGCGGTCCGGGGAAAGAATTTTCAAGAATTGACGTGGAACCGTGTTGCCAAGTTGAGTTGGATCACCCCGTTGAAAAATTGCTGGGTCAGTCAAATCTGATTTATCCACCATCACCATGGCGCGGTCTGCCGCATTTGCATTACTCACGGCGATTGAATCAAGTGAGTTTAGTAGGCCTCGATATGCATCCTTATCGGTTCTGCCAAGATAGAAGTAGAGACGGCGTTTCGGGAACCAGACGGGACTAGAATTGTCCAGCAGGACTTGTGCCAATTCGTCCTCTCTGGGGTCCGGAGTTGAAGAATATTGTTGTTCCAGCGTTTCTATTTCACGGCGAATTGCATCGCGTTGAGCGCGAATCTTAGCCTGGTATTGCGCGTCCTTGCCGATCTCAATGCGTGGGTTCCCAAAGAATCCCTGATCATGGGAATTACCATCCGTACCTTCGGTAATCAGGATCGTTAGGAAGCGACTATTCTCACTGAGAGGAATAGATAGTTCTGGCCCAGACTGCTGTGCTTTGAATGCAGGCTGAAAATACCTACGTTCGCCGTCTAAGTAGATGGCCACGTCAATGGTGCTCATGTCTTTCGCACCGCCATGCCCGATTACGGTCTTGAATTCCCCTTGCTCGAAATCGTGAAGTGCACGGATCGCGGCAATATCAATAGTGAAACCTTTGTTGGCATGCAATCCCATCATCCAATTAGGTTCGGCGGCGTAATCAATTCCATTGATTGAGCTGGAGGTGAAGCCCTGAGAGGGCCCGTATTTGATGTAATCCCAGGAGGCTGTTTTATTGCCTATAGGTGCATCATGAATGGCAAGTCCGGTAGACGATATGATCTGGGACGATTTTTGTTGGGGAATAAATACGCCGTCTACATAAGGATTCTCTGCGGGAAGATAGGTATCAAAATTTCCAGCATCAATGCTGGAAGTGCTTCCCGTTGTGGTTTCACCTGTTACTGGATTAATTGCCTTATCGGCTTCGCCCTTTCCAAGCCCGTCTCCACCGGCCATTAGATCTGCAAGATTGATGATCCCCTTACCCAACTCGGCAGACCGTGATTCTAGACTCTTGATCTTATCTCTGATTACGGAACGCAATCCCCAGCTGTTTGTCAAAAGCTCACCATAAACTTTTGCAATATCTTCAGGGGACTGGGGTTTGTCTTTAACAAGTGCTGAAATGACGCGAGGTTCTATGCCCTGCTCTTTCCAAAGATCCGGTGTTAGTTCACCGCCCTGCATCAGGTCGGCCCATGGACCGAATATACGATGTCCTGTTCTTGCATGTTGTGCAATGTATTGACGCCACGCGTAAGTAATCTGAGGACGCAATTGGTCTTTGGTTAACGACAGGAAAAAGATTGTTGTTTCAGTGTTGTCCGGTTCGGTGGTGGCAACCCTTACAAGGTGTTCGGTAGTTCGTGAGCGGGCGGCGTATAAGGTTTCCCCGTAGAGTTTGGATTGTCGATCGGCAATCTCCTGAAGTTTCTTGTTGTAAGCGTCTTCAAATGCCTTCCCTTCTTCGGTAATTTCACCGACTCGCGGTCGATCGTACGGTTCCTCACTGTTTGCGAATACACCGTAAAGCGAATAATAATCCGCCGTGGGAATGGGGTCGAACTTGTGATCGTGGCAGCGAGCACAGCTTACCGTGAGTCCGAGCAAGCCGCGGCTGACGACATCGATTTGATCATCGATTACGTCATGGATATTGTTGTCAAATAAACGCCCCAACGTCAGAAATCCCATCGCAGATAAGGCGGGGGAATTCTCTGGAAGGTCCAGTTGGTCAGCAGCCAGTTGCTCGGCAATAAACTGATCATATGGTATGTCTTGATTGAAGGCTCTAATGACATAGTCGCGGTATGTGTATGCAAATGGGCGGATCCTTGCATCGCCATACATGAGCACTCCGTCCTTTGCATCGGAATATCGAGCAACATCAAGCCAGTGTCTAGCCCAGCGTTCCCCGTAATGCTCTGATGCCAGATACTTATCAATGAGCTTGGAGTAATCTTGTAACGGAGTTTCCAATTCCTCCAGGGTAGGAGGTAAACCAGTTAGATCGTACGAAAGACGCCGGATTAGTGTGCCAGCGTCCGCTGTTGGAAGAGTTTCCAATCCACGTTCCTGTTGATTGATCTCCAATAAGTAATCCACGGGATGGCGTTCTTTGGGGACTTCAGCCTTAACGATTGGCAAGAACGCCCAATGCTGTTTCGCATTCTGTTCTATCTCTGTCTCAAATTCGCCTTCCCGGGGATCTGCGGCTCCAGTGAGAATCCATTGCTCGAGAAGCTTGATCTGGGTACTCGTGAGTTTCTCTCCGAAGTCCGCCGGCGGCATCTGGAGGCTCGAGTCCGTGTGCCGGACGGCCTTGATTAGGAGGCTCTTTTCAGGAAATCCAGGCACGATGGCGGGGCCACCATTTCCTCCGCGGAGTAATCCCGCCTTTATGTCCAGTCGCAGTCTGCCCTCGATATTGGTTTCGCTATGACATTCATAGCAATGTTTCGATAGTAAAGGCCGAATCTTGGATTCGAAAAAGTCGTAGTCCTCTGCGCTCGAAACGTTGCATGAAAGCAGAGCGAGCAAAATTATAAATGTTCGCATTGTTAGGGTATCTAATAAGGATGCAAAGGTGGGATAACACAAGTCTATCGTATTTGCGTCCTTAATACATAGAATGTTACGCGAGACTGAGTGAGAGATAGGAGTATTGGTTACTGATATCCGTTAGGATGGTATCCGAAATAGTGGTCCTACAAAGCATGCTAGACAAGGTAGATTTACGATGGATAGGCCAACACGAGTAAGGTTCTGGGTGATTGCCTCCTGTATGTTAATGGGGATCATTTTGTATGTCGATCGATATGCCTTTGGGATTGCTCAGCCCTATATTCGACAGGAGTTGAATCTAAGCAAGACGGATTTCAGTTATGCGCTAAGTGCCTTCTTTTGGTTTTATGCTATTGGCCAGATGCCAGCTGGCTGGCTCTCAGATCGCTTTGGCCCCAGGCTTTTACTGACGAGTTACATACTCGTCTGGAGCTTCTTTGCTGCGACTGTTGGATTAGCGGGGTCGTTGGTCACGCTTTGTCTTGCACGAGCTGCCTTTGGCCTTGGTCAGGCTGGAGCGTTTCCGACGGCCTCAGCGATCGTCGGACGGTGGATCCCAAGGGCCCAAAGGGGAAAGGCAAGTAGTTTCGTTGCGTTAGGAGGACGTATCGGTGGTGCGATTGTGCCAATTATTAGCGCCATTTTGCTTGTTACATTTTTGCCCTCAGATCAAGGGTACGAAATTGAACCGCGTCAAATTCTGCAACCAACGGAGGTTGCAAAAACGATTTCTGAAAATCGAGGACTCAAAGACGATAGCAAGCCGTATCTATCTCGGATAGACGAATATGTAGGACAGGTAGCTGTAAGAGAAAATGCAGATATTATCACCAAACGTATTCTTTCGGTAGCATTCAACGAGATCATAAATGATCCGGTCTTCTACCGAAGGGAGGCGTTCGAAGAGTTAGGTAGCCTGGATCGCTTTGCTACTGAACAAATTGAACGGATTCACAGTGGGCAATTGCTGCCTGTACGTGACAGTCAGCGTCTGAATAGGCATCTTTTGGAAGCCGTGTTTCCGGTTAGCGTCGAGGGACTTTACGTCGCGAGTTGGAGGCCTGTAATTTTCGTGTTCGCCGGGTTAGGACTGTTTGGTGCATTAATTACATGGTTAATTCTTAGAAATCATCCGAGTGAACACCCGAGAGTCAATGAGGCGGAATTGCGTTACATAACTGGAACTAACGAAGTTTCCAGGCCTGCTGGCAATCTGCCAGTACAGGCTATTTTGCGATGTCGCAGTGTGTGGCTTTCGGCGTTAAGTCAGTTTTGTGTTAACATCGGTTGGCTATTTATTGTGACTTGGTTCATCGAATATTTGATGGAAGAACATCATGTCGCAATGGCTGAGCGTTCGGAAATGATTGCACTGCCATTAATGGTCGGTTTTGTCGGAATGTTAGTTGGCGGTGTGGCGACCGATCGACTGAGCAAACGCATCGGCCTAAGATTTGGACGTTCAATTCCATGGGCCAGTGCAATGTTGGTGGCGGCCTTGTGTTTTCTGGTCTGCCCGGCATTGAATGACGCTTGGGCCATTACGTGGGCTATGGCGGTTGTCGCGCTGAGTGTTGATTTTTCGTTGCCGAGCATTTGGGCGTTTACACAGGACGTTGGCGGGGATTATGTAGGAGTCGTGCTTGGATTCGGAAATATGTTCGGAAATTTTGGCGCTGCTGTTTCTCCGATATTGTTGGCGGGGGTTCAAGAAAGTTACAGTTGGAATGTAATGTTCATCACCTGCGGTGGCTTTTTCATAATCGCTGCGATCGCAGCATTCTTCGTGGATGCGTCTAAACCCATCAAGGGTTTGCCAGCTACCGATCGCAATGGCCCCTCCGCTGCTTAATACGTAGGTGCCATTGCGGAGAGCCAAAAAATCATTATCTTGTTGGTAAATAATCAATTTTGAACATAGGACAATTGTTATGTCGAAAAATATCCAGTGGTACTATCACCGAGCTGGCTGAACTAGCTGTATGAGAGCGCAAGAGTTTCTTGCCAATGCCGGAATCGAACCTAAGGTTGTAGAAAAACCATCCAAACCGCCATACCGGGATGAGAAGGTGCGTGATTTACTAGCTTCAGCGAGTAAACTCTTCGCGGCCAAAGGTAAGAAAACATTAAAGGTCAACCTGAAGTCTGAGTCAGTTAGCGATGAAGAGATTGCTAAATTCCTTCTGGGGCCAACTGGAAATTTGAGAGCACCGACGATGGTACTTGGTAAAACTCTCGTTGTTGGTTTTAACCAAGATTTGTACGAGGAAATTTTCGGTTAAGAGCCCAAGGCTAGGAACATGCAACTTGTCGAAGTCTTTATTCTCGCGATCCATCTATTTTTGGTTGGGATCGGAGCATGCCTCCCACTAGCGGTTGTTTTACTTAACCGGAAGATGTTGCGGATCGATAATAGTGGTCATTGCGACGCGATTTGGCAATTTTCTCGTAGTCTGATGAAGGCATCCATTCAAGCTTTAATATTGGGTTCTATTTTCGGCTTGCTTCTAGCGGCCGTTCTCTGGAGTGAAGATTTCCATCATCGCTGTCATTTAGTCATGACAAAAATGAAATGGGCCGGTGTCGAATGGCTTTTTAGTATTTTTGTCTTTGTCGGTATCTATTTTCAATGGGCGAAAGCACCAGGAGCCACTCGGGCATTTTGGATTCGTAGTGGGCTCATTTTCCTTGCGGCCCTTAATTTACTGTATCACTTTCCTTCGCTGTTTATGGTGATTACAGCCATTCCGGCAGATGTGGTTGATTCCCTTACCCTTTCAGGAATGGAATTGAGTCGCGATGCATTCAATGAAATTGTGTTTAACGCCACCATGATTTCTCGATGGTTACACGCAACCCTAGCGATGTTGGCGACATCCATGGTATTTGTAGCCGTTGCCTCAATCAGGAGAGCAAATCAGGAAGATGAGGGGCCTGCCAGAGACTCAGCTATTTCAATTTGCCGTTGGGCTGCAAGAAATGTTTTGTTAACTCTGTTCTTACAGTTCGCTTTTGGTATTTGGACCGTCGTCGCAATGGAGCCGGCCCGCATGGAAAACTTGATGGGAGCAAATATGGCAGCAACGGGTCTATTTGCTATCGGTATCATTTTGTTGTTCGTACAGTTACAACAATGGACCGGCCTCATATGCGAGCGAGTTCGCAGAGATCACTTAGTACGTGCTGTGGCAACGTATTTGACCATGTTTATGTGCATGGTTGCAGCATCAGTCCTCAGTTAGCCAGTCCGGATTAGGGTCATTAGGAGAGTGTTGAATGAATCAGAGCATTTTGATTAAAAGTGCATGTGGAACTACGGAAGCGAAAATATGCCCGGCGCGCGGATTCAATCTGTATTCGCTTCTAGTAAGTGGAACTGAGTTATTGTGGGCCGACGCGGGATTCTTGGCGGGTGAGGCAAGTGCATCTGGAAGCGGGACCCCCATTCTCTTTCCGATCCCGGGCCGATTAAACGGAAAAACTTATAGATACGGCGGTGTTGAGTACGATCTTGAAAGCGACGACGGAAACGGTAATGCCATTCATGGTTTCGTTCTCGACCGCCCTTGGCGTCTTCTAGAGAATAGTGAATCTACAATCGTTGGGGAATTCCAGGCATCAATCGATGCGCCAGAGATACTCAAACAATGGCCTTCTGACTTTATTATTCGCTGTAGGTACACAGCGGTGGCTGACGGTATAAACGCCCAATACGAGGTCATAAATCCTGATGAAAAAGAATTGCCTTGTGGCCTAGGTACTCACGCATACTTCCGAGTCGTATTAGGTGAAAACAACGGTTCAGATTCGATTATTTCATGCCCTGTCTCCGAACGTTGGATCCTGGAGCATATGTTAGCGACGGGAGAGGTGGTTCCGCTTGAAGCTACGGAGTCCTTTGCCAATGGAGCGAAATTTAGTGAGCTTCAGCTCGATGATGTTTTTAGCGGTATTACATTTGTCGATGGTCGTGCGGCGGCGTCCATTGAGGACGTATCGGCGGGCAGGACCATGAGATATAGCTGGGACGAGGCTTGCGAAATTTGTGTGATATATACGCCTCCGCATCGAGAAGCTATTTGTATGGAACCATATACACTAGTTCCGGGCGGTTTAGCGTTTGATACCGGTGAACATGGGTTGATCGTACTTAGGCCAGGGGAATCATTTTCGCATGCGATGGAAATAGTCCTCGACTCTAGCGACGCGCAGTGAAAAACGCTCAGTCTTTTCAGACTGAGCGTTTTCTATTAATCGCGTTGGAACAGAAAAATTACTCTTCAACAGTACCTGGTAGCTTACCAGCGTCGATCAGTGACTTATAAGTTTTTCCGGCCGGATTCTTTTCAGCCAAAACCTTTTTAAGTCCTTCGTCAAATTCTTTTTTGACGGCATCAGCTTCTTCACGTACTCGTGTTGAACTGTAATTTGCCTTCTTGAAATGCTTCGCAAATGTTTTGCCGAAGTCATTCTTGTTCTTTTTGCTTGTACCAAAGTGGCAGAGGTTACATTTCTTCTCTTTGGCAGCAGCGACAAAATCAGCATTTTTGCTGGTGTTAACATAGCGTTCTGTAAATGCCTTAGCAAACGCAGGGATAGCCTGTGCTTTCTCTGCAGTCGCAACTACAGCAATGACTGCAACTGCTAATACGGTAGCGAGCTTTTTCATTAGGTCTTCTCCAATCTAAAGTAAAAACCAAACTTGAGTCTGTTTGTTTAAACTCCGAATTCAAAAATATGTTTCGTCTAACATTCACTTAAAAAGCGATATGTAGGAACGTTTTATCTTCATGTTATCGGCGTTTTTGATCATTAGTTTCAGTAGAATTAAGCGAGTATTCGGTGTCAAGGCAGGTGATATATATAAGCAATGTTAGTTATCACAAAAAATCGGAATTGTATGCTAATTATTCTTGCAAGTATGTATCGCCCTGATATCGACGCCCAAATGGGATAAACGCTAAAGCAGTTAATAGCATCATGCTACTAAAAAACAAATAGTAATCTGTCTCGGATAATATGCTGCCCGCCTTCAACCGGTGGCCGTTTTTGACGGTTAGTTCGCGTCCTTCTTGATCTAGAACTGACCATCGAATAGTCAATTCGTTTCGCTCAGGGTCGTACACGTCGAATAGGGCAAGGGTTGTGGCTTCTTCAGCGAACTGAATTTCCGTATTAACCTCGTTGATGCTTATAGAAGGCGGTTGATTATCGTTTGTTGCAAGCACTTCGAGGGTCTCGGTTGCCGTTTCGTTACCGACGGTGAAGGTAAGTTCAATTCGATAGACTCCAGCGACGTCCGTTTGCAAAGTGTTATAGAGCTTATTACTGAAAAGGAGCTTTGCTTCCGTGGATGCATCTGGTTTTTCAATCAAATTCCATTGAAGCGAACTGTCCCCATCGCTATCCCCCGCGTCCGTTGTTGCGAATAAGTTAATGTTTTGCCCAGGCTTTATCGCAATATCATCTCCTAGTACTACGGTAGGGGGCGTCAGGCCAGACGACTTCGACTCCGCGTCGGGGTTTTGCTGCTCGCTGACCTGCAGTGTCGAGGTTTTATGGATAGTCGATAATCCGTCAGATGCTTCTAGGCGAACTTGGTATACCCCTGGAGAAGAAAATTGCACCGTGGGGCCAGATTCCTGAATGAAGTAGTTCACACCTGCAACAAAGAAGTTTCCCAGGCTTACGCTGACGAGAAAAAGTGCCATCACGATTGATTTCAAGGGTTTTGGAGCCTGAGTATAGCTAAATTCAAGGCACGTAATACTAACAAACACTTCTGCCGCCGTTATGAGAACGTATGAGGCTAGCTGCCAAACAATGTTAACTATTTCGCCTGACTCAATTCGATATTGGATCCAGGCGGGTAACAAAAATGCAGGTACGGTAATAAATAGACCGATCGAAATTTTCCGTATTGGCGTTAGAGGAAAAAAACGATTGATTGTTGGGTATAGCCACAATGAAAATATCGGGATGAAAATGAGAATCATGATCGGATTGACGGCCTGTATCTGTGACATCAGCCAGACAATTCCAAAGAACTCGCGGTCCATTCGTTCGGCCTGAAGGACCCAGGCGGATCCAGTTTGATCGAACAACGCCCAGAACATTGCAACAAATAGGTACAGAACTGATAATTGCACCAATGCTTTGATTGCTTTCGGGGAACGTAACTCAGCGAGCAGTTCTCGGCGCCGTGCGGGTATATGAACAAATTTGTTTCGCCCCATCCAGAATAGCAAGGTGGCTATAGCCATTAAGATACCGGGCACCCCGAAAGCATACGCAGGGCCGTAACTCTCAAGCAGGAAGGGAGTAAGTAACGTAGAAGTAAACGCACCTAGGTTGATTGAGAAATAGAACCAGCCAAAGACTCGTTCCAATAGCTGTGCGTTGGATTTGCTGAACTGATCGCCGACATGTGCACTTACACAGGGTTTTATTCCTCCACTTCCAACAGCAATCAATGCCAATCCCCAAAATAAGCCATTACGTGTCTCATCCATTGCAAGCACTAGGTGGCCCGCGCAATAAACGATGCTTAGCCATAGGATGGTGCGGTATTTACCGAGAACGAGATCGGCTAGCAACGCACCGGCAAGTGGAAAAAGATAAACCCAAAAATTGAAAGCGTGATACCAAACCTTGGCCTGTTCGGCGGACATCACATCACTACCACCGGTGTGGTCCATTAAATATTTCGTCATGAAGATGATAAGAATGCACTTCATGCCATAGAAACTGAAGCGTTCTGCAGCTTCGTTACCGACGATGTAGGGAATACCCGAAGGCATTCTTTCAATGTGTTCCGGAGCAGTGCGATAAGAGGTCTTCATATCTTACAAATGGCTTAATTCATATGGTATATCTGATCGAATCTAAGGCATCATTGTACTAGACGCTGCTTAATTAGTCAGGAACGCCGGGGTGTACTGGATTTAACCCTCTTTGCTGTTCAACAAAATCATCCAGACGGTAATGATCTATTGTTTGCTGGTGACTTGGAACGCCTGCCGGAGGAACCTGCGGAGTTGCCCATCGAACAATTGCATCTGAATCTTTGAAATTGTACCACTCCGGAGCAGTGTCAGTTTGTAATTCAAGATTTAGTTGATCTAACGTGAATTGCTCGCTTTCCCCTAGATCATCTACAAAATGTTGTTCCAAAATAACGACCGATTGGTAGAAACCGTTGTTCTGACCATTCATCATCAAAGGGACGTTATTCTGGGTTTCTTGTACCGGATGTGAAATAACGAAGAGTGGATTCCCTAACTCTGTGGAAAAAATGCAATCGTTGAAGTGAAGGTCTCCTAATATAAAACCATCAGTGTCCGAAACTGGGAAATTTAGCAAGCCGGCCCCCGCGTAACAGGTTACATTCGTCAGATTTAGCCCGATTGAAGAATGGTTCGAGGTTGACTCAGTTACAGAAAGCAGCCAGTCAGGTGAAATGAAAAGGCCATTCGTCCAAGTAAGAGTTACACCAAACTGATGTCGGTTGCGAAGGAGTTGAATCGGTCCACGAAGAAATGCGTCGGTAATGTCAATTACCAAAGCATGCTCGGTGTTCGGTGATGTCGAATCTGGCGATTCAGGGTCGGTAGTACGAGCAACACAATCAAAAACAGCAACGTTGACCGGTTTTTGGTTGGCGATATCTTCCGGAGGTAGAACTGTAATGATTGACTTAATTAGATTAAAACTCGCAAGGCCATTCAAACGGAATAAACTCCAGCCTTGGCGAAATTCTTCAGGCAACGTGAAAATGATATTCAAATTCTCGAAAGTAATCTGGCCTCCATAAACATCAATGAAAGCCGGGACGGTTGTTTCAAGGGAAGACTCACTAAGTGTGATTCGCAATGTAGGGCGTTCTTCGGCTTTTCCCCGGATTACTAAAGGGTGATTTAGGTTACTGGCCAAATCCAGGGTAAGTCCCTCGACTGGCATCTCGATGTCCTCCCAAATTTCAATGGCACCGATGTCTTCATCTTCCGCCAGGAGTGAAACAGCAAGCTCGAGACTGTTGACGGCCACCATCGAATCCGGAAGTGTATTCTCGGGGATTCCAACGACTACAGTTTGGAAATCTGATGAGTTAGTAGATGTTTCTGTTTGGTCTTGGAGATGATCAGCAGCAGCTGGGGCGGTTTTCTGAGTGCCTTCATCTATATTCGGCACCTTCGGGTCGGCTGGGGATTGGTAGGGGGTAGTACTAAATGTTGGAGCAGCGATAACTAAGTCCGCGACTGGTCGATTGATTTGGTGAATCGAAAACGTGGTAACAAGCAAAGCCATTATGGGCACAAGCCAGCTGAGCTGTGTTTGCCATTTAAATGGGGTCGCAGTGCGAGTTCCCATCCATTGGCGACCTACGCGATCTACCTGAAGTCCGAGTTGTCCTGCCAACTGAATAATGTCGTTAATGACGTCTGCCGGCTTCGGGTATCTATCGTCAGGCCGCTTTTCTAGCATTTTGTGCAATATCTTTATCGATCCTTCGTCGAGATCGTTGCGATACACTTTAGGATTGGGCGGGGGATCACTACTATGACTTAACAGCTTTTGTAAAACCGTTCCGGTTGGATACGGGGCTATTCCGGTTAGCATGTAATACAAAGTACAGCCCAGCGAGTAGATGTCGCTCCGCACATCGGTACTGCGAGGGTCACGGGCCTGTTCTGGCGAGATGTAATCGAACGTTCCTAGTGTGATACCTGAGGCAGTTACATCGCTGTCATCGTTTTCGACATGATGTAATCTTGCTAGTCCCATATCGACAAGTTTTGCTGTTCCCAGATTAGTGACAAGGATGTTGGAAGGTTTGATGTCGCGGTGAACGACATCCCGGTCCGAAGCGTGGACAAGCGCATCCGCAATTTGGAGTACATAGGACCAAGCCTCCTCTAGGGGAAGAGGGCCCTTGTGTTCAACAAGGTCTCTTATGTTGACGCCATTGATATATTCAAATGCAATGAAATGCCACCCCCGATCCTCCCCTACATAATAGACTCTCGCGATATTTGGGTGATCTAAGCGGGCCGCACTTTGGGCCTCATTCGTAAAACGCCGGAGGGATCCGGAGTCGGTCCGATTTTGGGAAAGGACTTTGACGGCGACAGTGCGGCTTAATTTTGTATCGGTCGCTCGGTAGACAGCCCCCATTCCCCCTTTGCCAATAAACTCCTCGAGTGTGAAATGTTCAAGAACTGTTCCTTCAAGTGCCTCTGCGATAGGCAATGGCTCGCCTTTAGGAAGCGAGGTCTGGCCGGAAGGCAGTTTAGTTATAACCGTTCGCTGTTCTTCACTCGGGATCGGATGGGGATCTGACAGGACTGCATCATAATGTGCCGTTTCACTTTCCCCTTGATGCAGAAGCCGATCCTTAGGGGTGAGTTGCGTAGAATCGTCTTGGGAATTCGGCGGATTCGATGGTTGTTCGGCGCGATCGTCCACAATGCGACTTGTAAAAAACAATGTTATTAGATGAGCTAATTCTATTTTCGCTAGTGGGTCAACTGCGGTCAACACCTAACGCGGAGCAACGTCTTTCCGAACAGGAGCTTGCCAGGGGACTGCTCCACCTCGCTGTATTTGGATCCGCAGTAAGCGAGACAATTCGTTAAATTTACCGCGGTTAACGTCTGAAAGCTCCGTGCGTTCCTGGGGGTCGGACTTGATATTGTACAACTCCAGAGGTTCGAATGGGCTATTGTGTAATAGCTTCCAGTCGCCTTGGATTAAGGCGTTGGTGATCAAACCTTGATAACGCAAGTTGCCTTCTCGTCGATGGAAAAATAGATTCCTGTTCGGGTTGTTCAGCGTACCACCTTCCAGTACTGGTAATAATGAAATCCCATCGATCTCGTGATTGACTCCGATTCCTGCGATCTCACAGATAGTGGGGTAGAGATCCATGGTGAGTGCACGTTGGTCTGTAATGCTCCCAGGGATAATCCGTTTTGGCCAACGAATGACTGTAGGGACTCGTAGGCCCCCCTCGTACATACTTTGCTTCCCATCCCTTAAGGGGCCGTTGTTTGCGCCAACATTAATTTGGCCACCATTGTCGGAAGTGAAGATGACGACTGTATTGGATTCCAAACCGGTTGCCTTAAGGCATTCTAAGACTTGTCCAATGCCATGATCCATGTGCTCGATTAAAGCGACGAGTTTGGCACGTTTGTCCGACATTTCCGGATGTCGTTGTTTAACTTTTTCGTACCAGTCCTGAGGAGGTTGAATGGGTGTGTGCGGGGCGTTATATGCCAAGAAAAGGAAGAACGGTTCCTCAGAGGATTTTGCGTTGTGGAGATAATCACAGGTCCACTTCGTAAAGAGATCGGTCGCATGGCCTGTTGGTAAGATCTTCTTTTCATTTAATCGCATATATCCAATGCCATGCCGTTCGTGCTTATAGTAATCATCCATCATGTCGCCCAGCCAGCCATGGAAATGATCGAATCCGCGATTGTTAGGCCAATGCTCTTCAGTTAGTCCAAGGTGCCATTTTCCGATCAATGCTGTTTGATAGCCGGCTTGTTTAATTTTGTGACCGATCGTGATCACATCCTTTTGTAGATAACCCCAGCTGTCTTGCGGGTAGGTGCGAATTACGCCCGGGACGCCGACCAGCTCAGGATATCGGCCACTGATAAAGGAAGCTCGACTTGGCGAACAAACCGGACAGTTTGCATAGAAGTTGATGAATTTAAGGCCTTCCGTGACAAGCCCATCGACAGCAGGTGTAGATAGGTCTTTTGCGCCGTAACTGGAGAGGTCACCATAGCCAAGGTCGTCAACCATAATTGCAAGGATATTTGGAGTGTCCGCCGCGTTACTGTTTGAGGTCGCAAGACATATAGCTGTAAAAAATATGCTCAGTAGCTTTGTCTTCATGATGTAATTAAATCCCTATATCTCGTGGCGAATTTGGCAATAGCTTTCATACCTGCGGAGGTCCAGAAGTCCTTCAGCCACCGCTCTTTTAACACCACATGGTTGCTCGTGTACGTGTGAACAATCCGGAAAGCGGCATTCATTTATATATGGCCGCAAATCCCGGAATAAACCCGCTACCTCTTCGGGAACCACATCCCATAACTGAAACTGCCGGATACCAGGAGTGTCGACAATATAGCCCTCGTTGCCGAGTTCGATTAAGGTCGCTGCGGTAGTGGTATGACGTCCTTTTTGGTTGTCCATACTAACAGAATTCGTACGTAGCTCTAGTGTAGGATTTGCGGCATTCAAAAGCGATGACTTGCCAACTCCGGATTGTCCAACTACTACATTTTGTTTCGAACGTATCAAGGATCGAAACTGCTCAATACCTGTACCCTTCTCCGCAGAAGTGAAGATGACGCGATAACCGAGTTGCCCATAAGTGCCAGCGATAGCCTGCAATGAAATGGGGTCAATAAGATCGGTCTTATTGAAACAAATCACAGGTTCACACCCGACCTGTTCTGCCGTGACCAGAAAACGGTCAATCAGATTTGGTTTTAACGCGGGTTCAGCAACACTTGCAACTATGATCAATCGGTCCACATTGGCGACAAGAACGTGTTGCTGGCCTTTACTGGTTCGACTGATGCAACCATAACGAGGTTCCACGCGTACAATTAGGCCCTCATTCCGGCTTCCCGCGTCAGTGGAGAGTTCAGGTTTGAGACTTACAATGTCTCCCGCTACGACGACATTTCGTTGCGTGGTACGAATGTTCTTAAGGAGTCCACGCACGGCGCAGTGATATCGATTACCGTCGGAAGCGGACACAATGCAGTCGATTCCGTGTACACTCAAGACCCTGCCCTGTATGCACTCTTCCGCCTTGATTTCCAACTGGATATCGATCGCATCATGGGCATCGGAGGAGTTTGCCCCGATCACTGTGCGATGTCTGGTAAGTTCTCCCTTGCCATTAAGTCGCTCTTGATGAAGCGTTGGCTTGTCCTCGAATCCGTGTTCGTTATACTCGCGAGTAAAGTCACCCCTTCGTCGTCGCGCCTGATGCCCTTTTTTTAGCTGAGTCCGAAGCTTCTTAATGTTCTTCTTTTTTGACATGAAAGTCTCAGCTCAGCACGGGTTAAAAACTCTGGGGAGCAGTATCCGTTTCGCCGGATTCGCCTTCGGTAACCTGCTTGTTCGCGTTACCGTCATTTGAATCGGTTGGCGTGCAATCAGATTCTGACTCGACAGCAGACATGTCGCCATCGCCTGCGGTCGTTTCATCTATTTCAGGATCATCTATAGTTTCGACTTGTC
>MDSW01212862.1_pt1 | contig 19690 bp, 17 predicted proteins | sample 811171 | NCBI WGS metagenome assembly MDSW01 (sample SAMN05326641, study PRJNA326480) | marine metagenome | isolation source: seawater | place: Atlantic Ocean: North West | collected 2012 | reverse complement strand
TCTCGACCAATTAAAATTGGTGTACCCATGTTATTATTAAGAAATATAACAGCAGCACGTATCATGTCTTCTTCTTCGCCTTCCGTAAATATCACTCTTTTTGGGTTTTCTTTAACTTCTTGAAAAACTTTTTGAAGAAGGCCAGCTGATGGATTAAGTCTTGCGGATAATTCGTCTGAATAGTTTTCCATGTCTACTATTGCTTTTCTAGCGACACCAGTGTCCATAGCAGCCTTCGCAACTGCAGGAGGAACCTTACTGATTAGTCTTGGATCAAAGGGAGAAGGAATAATATAATCTGGTCCATATTGTGGTCTTTTACCTGGATATGCGTTTGCTACTTCGTCTGGCACATCTTCTTTTGCCAGGTCAGCAATGGATTTAGCCGCAGCTATCTTCATTTCAAGATTAATCGTTTTTGCCCTAACGTCTAGTGCACCCCTGAATATATAGGGAAATCCAAGTACATTGTTAACTTGATTAGGATAGTCAGACCTTCCGGTTGCAATAATAGCATCATCTCTACACTCTTTAATCTTTTCAGGTAATATCTCCGGCTCAGGATTTGCCATTGCAAAAATGATTGGTTTTTCTGCCATAGATAAAACCATTTTTTGGGTAAGAATATTGCCAATTGAAAGTCCAAAAAAAATATCCGCACCTTCCAGAGCATCTTCTAGAGTTCTGCATTGTGTTTTTACAGCATGAGCAGATTTCCATTGATTCATGTTTTCTTTTCTTTCAGTGTGTATAACTCCTTTGGTATCGCATAGTATTGCATTTGCATTGGGCATGCCCATAGCTTTTAAAAGCTCCAGACAAGCAATACCTGCAGCACCCGCGCCATTTACGACAATTTTAACTTCATTAATTTTTTTTCCAGTAAGGTCTAGCGCATTAATAAGTGCAGCCGCAGATATAATTGCAGTACCATGTTGGTCATCATGGAAAATAGGTATGTCCATTATTTCCCTAAGTGTGTCTTCAATTATAAAACACTCAGGGGCTCTTATATCCTCAAGATTTATTCCACCAAAAGAAGGTCCTAAATACTTTACAGAATTAATAAATTTTTCAGCATCCTCAGTGTCAATTTCTAAATCAATTGAGTCAATGTCTGAAAATCTTTTAAATAAAACTGATTTACCCTCCATTACTGGTTTTGATGCATGTGCGCCTAAATTACCAAGTCCTAATATTGCAGTTCCATTAGATATTACTGCGACTATATTCCCCTTACTTGTATAGTCATATACTGTACTTTTATCATCAGCAATGGCATTAACAGGAGCGGCAACTCCAGGCGAATAAGCCAGAGATAGATCTCTTTGAGTTTCAAGTGGTTTTGTTGCCTTAATTTCTATTTTACCTGGCTTACCTTGTGCATGAAACACCAACGCTTCTTTTTCACTAAAATGTTCTTCCCTATCTTTTTTTGTCATTTTTTCTTTTTTGGATTTTATATAGGTTTTTGCCTGCTTTTCAAATTCAAAAGATATATATTGAACAAACCTTTATTTATTTTTGGAGTTATTTAAAACAAAATAGATTAATAAACAATGTTTATATGAATGTTTTAAGGTCATCAGTTATTTATTCTTTTTTCACTTCAATAAGTAGAATTTTCGGTTTTTTAAGAGACATATTAATTGCTAATTTCTTAGGTACTGGACTGATAGCCGATATTTTTTTTGTTGCTTTTAGGCTACCCAATACATTTAGAAGAATTTTTTCAGAAGGAGCATTAAACTCGGCATTTGTACCAATCTATACAAAGCTACTTAAAGATAAGTTAATAGACGAGTCAAGACAATTTGCTGGGAGTATTTTTTTAATTTTCTTAATTGTTTCTTCATTGGTGGTTTTAATAATTGAAATTTTTATGCCATTTTTTATAACAATTTTAGCCCCAGGTTTCACTAACGATCATGATAAGTTTAATGAGTTAGTTAAAGTTGCAAGAATTATTTTTCCATTTCTGATTTTAATTAGTATTTCATCAATCTGTTCATCTATTCTTAATTCGCATAATAAATTCGCTTTGTCAGCAGCTCTTCCTATTATATTGAATATTACACTGATTATTTCACTAATCATTGCAGCTCATGTGAAAGCCGCATTTTTAACATTCTTATCTTGGAGTGTAGTCCTTGCTGGAATACTTCAAGTTATAATTCTTATAATTGCTCTTTCAAGAGAAAAAATATATTTGTTCTTTACAGTGAAAATATATAACAGTTATATAAAACGTTTTTCAAAATTATTTTCAGCTAGTTTTTTTTCGTCTGGACTGTTGCAATTAAATATTTTAATTGGAACGATAATTGCTTCTTTTGAGAGTGGCGCAATTTCATATTTATATTATGCTGACCGAGTTTATCAATTACCTCTTGCACTTGTCGGAATAGCTATTGGCATTGTATTACTGCCATCTATTTCAAGTAAAATAAGATCTGATACGCGTGAAACTATTCATCATTCAATAGAACAAACTTTACTATACTCATTGTTATTTGCTGTTCCTGCATCGTTAGGAATTTATGTTCTATCAGACGAAATTGTAAGCGCGCTTTTTGAAAGAGGTGAATTTGACGAAAAATCATCCCTTTTTACATCTCAAGCTCTCAAATTTTATGCTTTAGGTCTTGTAGCATTTATTGTTATGAAAATTTATACACCAATATTTTTTGCATATGAAAACGCAAAGCCTACTTTATACATTACTGCTATCAATTTAGCTATGAACACTTTATTTAGTATAGTCTTCTTCATTAACATAGGGTTTATCGGAATTCCAATAGCTACAAGTATATCAGCTTGGATAAGTGTTTTATTAATGAATTATTACTTAAAGATGTTCAATTATTATCAAATAAGCAGCAGAATTATCTTTCCTATCACAATAATAGCTATCAGCTCATTCTTTATGTACTTATATTTATTTTTTCTCAAAAAATATTCGGAGATATTTTTTAATTTATTGCAAGACCGTGAAATTATATTTCTTTTATTTTCAGTACTTTCTTCAATATTACTTTATTTTATTCTAATTTCATTTTACAAGCCGTTTAAATACTCTGAAATTAAAAAGATTTTAAAAAAATGAATGAGATTAAAAAAAATACCGTCTTATCTGGTGTGCAACCCTCAGGAAATCTTCATATAGGTAATTATCTTGGTGCAATCAAGAATTTTGTAAGCATGCAAAGTGATTATAACTGTTTTTTTTGTATAGTTGATTTACATGCTATTACAGTAAAGCAAGATCCGAAGATACTTAAAAGAAATACCTTAGAAGTTGCAGCGTCCTACATTGCATCAGGTATTGATCCAAAAAAAAGTGTTGTATTTAATCAAAGCAGTGTATCCGCACATTCAGAGCTAGCATGGATATTTAATTGTGTAACAAGAATGGGTTGGTTAAATCGCATGACACAATTTAAAGACAAAGCTGGTAAAGATAAAGAGAATGCAAGCTCAGGTTTATTTATTTATCCAAATTTAATGGCTGCAGATATATTGGTTTATAAGGCAACACATGTTCCCGTAGGAAATGACCAAAAGCAGCATCTAGAACTTACGAGAGATATTGCGCAAAAATTTAATAGAGATTTTAATTGTGAAAACTTTTTTCCTATTCCTGAACCAATTATAGATAAGGATATATCAAGAATTATGTCTTTGAAAGATGGAGGACAAAAAATGAGTAAATCAGACCTATCAGAATATTCTCGCATAAGTCTTTTAGACGAGAGTGATGAGATTATAAAGAAGATCAAAAAAGCGAAAACAGCAGATACGGTTATGCCAGAAAAAATAGAGCAAATATTAAAATTAAGTGAAGTTAATAATTTGCTAAATATTTATGCAGGGTTTTCTGGAATTGAAAAGGAAAAGTTGATTGCTCAATATAAAGGACAAAATTTTTCTAATTTTAAATCTGATTTATCTGACATACTTGTAGAGCAAATGAAACCTATAACAGCAGAAATCAAAAAACTGATGCAGGATAAAGGCTATCTAATAGAGATTTTGTTAGAGGGTCAAAATAAAGCAAATGAAGTTGCTCAAAAAACGATTAATGATGTATATGACATAGTAGGATTTCTAAGAAATGAAACATAGATCAAAATTTTTAGTTATAGTTGACGACTCTCAAGAGTTGGATGTAGCCATCAGGTTTGCTGCTAAGCGTGCTAGAAGTACCAAAGGTGGTGTAGTTTTATTGAACGTCATTGAACAATTTGATCCCCAGCAATGGCAGTCGATTGAAGACATAATCCTTCAGGAAGCTAGAGAAAAGGCACAAAAAAAACTTCAAAAATGGTCAAAAGTGATAAATGATCTTACAGGTGTCGTTCCTGAATTAATGGTTAAGGAGGGTGTCACAAGTGAAAAAATTATTGAGACACTCGAACAAGATGATGCTGTTAGATTTTTAGTTTTAGCTGCAGCAGAAGCAGATCAGCCAGGACCGCTTGTATCGCTCTTAGCAGGACAAAAGTCTGGAAAATTACCTGTGCCTATCGTAATTATACCTCAAGGTCTCTCAGAAGATGTAATTGATGATTTAGCGTCAAGATCAGATTAAAAATCAATTTAATTTCAGTCACTTTATAAAAAACTACATCAAAACTTTAAAATTTTATGAATCTATCTATATAACTTTAGCTAGCTTATGTTTATACAGACCGAATCAACACCTAATCCAAATTCATTGAAATTTATTCTTGGTGATCACATTCTTTGTGAAAGCCCTATCGAGTTTAATAAATCTCAAGAAAATACATACTCAGCATTAGCTGACGAGCTTTTTAAAATCAATGGCATTGATAATATATTGTTTAATAAGAATTGTATTTCAGTCAATAAAAATGAGTATTCTTGGGATCAACTTAAAGCCTCTATATTGCGCGTGATCTCAGATCATATAAATTCAGGACTTCCAGCTATTGAAAAACGAAACAATGATGCAAATGCACTAGATAAAATTCAATTTGATGATGAAGATGTGAAAGTAGTAAATATGATAAATGGCATTTTAACATCAAAGATCAGACCAGCAATTATGCAAGATGGTGGTGATGTCAATTTTGTTAAATATGAAGCTGGTACGGCTTATCTTTCTTTGAAAGGAAGTTGTGCAGGTTGTCCTAGTGCAACAGTTACATTAAAGAATGGTATTGAGAATATGCTTAAGCACCACATACCTGAGCTGAAAAAAGTTGAGCAGGTATTTTAAGAAGATGTATTTCGTATGAATATTTTGATTACTCAAGATAAAAACATTAAATTTCTATTTCAGATATATTATTTTATTTTGTTACTTATTACATTAGCCGTTTTAACATCTTTGGTGTTCACACATAATTTTTATCAAAAGTCGACCATTAACAATATTACATCGGCAAATGACTTAGAAAAGGACATATCAGTTGCCTACATTAGTGATTTCAAATCAGCTAAATCTCTTGAGAAAAATAAGTATATTAAGAATATTGAGATTGATCAAGTAAGAGAAACTAAGATCATCCCTAAGATCTCAGTTGCTACACTTCCAAATGATCTCAAAAGTATTAAATCAGTAAAAACTAGAAAAGAATTATTTATCAAAATTACACTTCCTCTAATAGTTCAGGAAAACGAAAGACTTTTATTTTTAAATAAAAAAATAAAAATGATTAAAAGTAATATTGACCAAATAAAGCGAAAGGAAGCTGTATGGATAAGTGATTTAATGAAGGAATATAAGGCAGATACTTTAGATGCTTTATTAATAAAAGTTGACGAAATACCTGTATCACTTGCACTCGCCCAAGCCGTGATTGAAAGTGGATGGGGAACCTCAAGGTTCGCTTATGAAGGTAATGCACTTTTTGGACAGTATGTTTGGGGTAAAAACAATGACGGGATTATACCTAATGATAGAGATACAGATGCTAAATACAAGATAAAATCATTTAATAGTTTAAGTGAGTCTGTTGCATCTTATATGAAAAATTTAAATACAAATTTTCACTATAACGAATTTCGTTTAAATAGATTTGTTCTTAGATCAAACAAATTACCTTTACGAGGTACATACTTGGCAGAGTTTTTACTAAGCTATTCAATTGAAGATAACTATATAGATAAATTAAAAGATATTATTCAAATTAATAATCTCGAGGATTTTGAAAATTTAAGTTTAGATAGAGAATCTCCATTAATTACAGATATTATTTAACCAAAAACTGGTAACCAAACCAATACCATTTATCATTCACTTTAGTTGTACAATTTAATCTGGCTCTGCCTTTTAAGTAAGCTTCATTTAATATAATTTGTACTCTATCTTTTTTTATATTTATTATTTCCTGCTTATCCCATTTTCCGCCAGGATTAGAAAAGCAATCAAGAGAATTGCCTTTTAAATTATTTAAAATACTAAATTCGATGGATGGTTTTTTGTCATCGATTAGAAACATATCACCTGGTAAAAAATTCTTTATATTTAAAGAATAAGAATCAGCCGCAAATTTAAATCTATCTTTATTTCCAAATCTTTCATTAAGAGAAAACCTTGGTAAATAATATCTATCATCAAAACTTGAAATAACCCCGGAATGTTGTCCAAATGCATGAGAAATATTAAATTCTTTAAGAATTCTTATTACTTCATTACTTGTCTCACCGTATGGATATGCAAAAAGCTTTGGTATAAAGCCAATATTTTTAATCCAACTTTTGTGAGAATCTAAGATATCTTTTTTTATATCCAATGTCTTGTTTAATGGCATGTGTAAATGCGTAGATGTATGTTGACCAACACTTCCACCTTCATCAATAAATATTCTTATATCATCCCATGTCATATAACCTTTTGTTTTTTTATCAATTATGTCAGTAGATATAAATAACGTGACAGGTATTTTGTTATCTCTAAAAACTGGCCATGCAATTTCGTAAAACGAGCTGTAAGCATCATCAACAGAAAATGCCACAGCTTTTTCATCTAAGGTGTCATCTCTCTCCAAAATCATGATTAATTCTTCTAACTCTAAGACTTTAATTTTATTACTTAAAATATATTCAATGTGTGAATTAAATTGCTCCTCACTTACATTTGTTGAAGGATATTTGTCTTCTCCAAATCTATGGTACATAAACACCGACACGCCTGGCTCAGAAAATGCAGGTAAAGTATATGAAAAATAAATTACTAGAAATAGAAAATAACTTTTACTAAAATTAGTAAAAAAAAAATTATTCATATCACCTAATTTTTAGTCTATATGTAAAAAATAGCAATAATATGTTTTTAATTTTAGATTTTACTCAAACATTTAAACTGGCAATTATAAAAAATGGGAATCTAATTCAAAAAGAATTAAATACAAAAAAAAATATTTCTGAAATACTAATTCTTGAGGTAGAAAAATTTATAAAAAAATCAAACGTCAATATCAAAGATCTCTCATCAATTTATATTATTACTGGACCCGGAAGTTTTACAGGCATTAGGTCAGCCCTAACTTTTGCGAAATCTCTCAAACTCACTATGAAATTAAATCTTTTTGGATTATCAAAATTTGAACTAATTAATTATAAAATTAATATTAATAAATTTAATAAAAAAAGGCGTATTTTTTTATATTTTAAAGATAATCAATTTTTTTCGCAAGCATTCAAAGGTTTTAAATCTATTAGTGAGGCAAGGCTATACAATCTTGATGATGAAGACTTAAAATTCAATGATGAAACAACCTACATTTATGACAATATTCTATTTGAAAATTCGTTAAGAGGTGAAATTTTCCAAAAAAAAGCTAATTTTTTTTTAGTAGATTATAATTTAAACCAAATAAAAGAACTAACAGTAAATAATATGATTGAAAACAATGACCCAAAACCGTTATATATAAGTAACTATTATTAAGTGGTTATAATGATTGATGTAAAAAAGTTGTGTAAAGAAAAAGGCCTTAGAATGACCGAGCAGCGTAATATAATTGCTGATGTTATTACAGAAATGAGTGCTAACGGACATCCTGACGTAAACGAGATATTTTTAAACTCTAATGAAAAAGATAAAAATATAAGTATTGCGACTGTTTACAGAACTGTAAAGTTGTTTGAGGAATATGGTGCAATTGAAAAACACGAATTTAAAGATGGACGGTCTAGATATGAAGCCATTGAAGACAACCACCACGATCATTTAATAGATATCGAGTCAGGAGAAATCCATGAATTTACAAATGAAGAAATAGAGAATATTCAGCAAACAGTCGCTAATTCACTTGGTTATAAACTTGTTGATCATAGACTGGAATTATATGGAATTAAAATTAAAAAATAGTTCCAATGTCCATTCTCAGACTCATTCTAATCTTATTTTTTTTATTTCTAATAATTTCTATATCAATACCTATACAAATACTTTTTAACATTGCAGGCTTTAGATTAAAAAAACTCTATCCTTTGTTTTTTTATAAAATGATAAAAGTAGTTATTGGGATTAATATTAATTTTGATAGAACAAAGCTCGTCAAACAAGGTAAAGGTGTATTATATATTGCAAACCATGTTTCTTGGTTTGATATCATTTGTTTAGGTACTTTACTTAATGCAAGATTCATTGCAAAAAAAGAAGTTTCTAAAATGGGAATCTTTGGTTTTTTAGCATCGATAAGTAATACTTTTTTTATAGATAATGAAAATAAAAACAAAATAATTGAATACAATCATTTCATTCAAAATAAACTTAAAAAAGGAGAAAATTTTATAATTTTTCCAGAAGGAACAACTTCTGACGGAAATGGCATTATAAACTTCAAATCTTCAATGTTGGAATGTGCATTTGACGATAGCATGCAAATAAATATTCAACCGATATCAATTTGTTATTCAAAGTTAAACAATATTCCTATGGGAATATATTCAAGACGTAATATAGCATGGGTTGGCGATACATCGATGGTAGCAGCTATGGCAAATTTTTTAAGATCTGGTAGGATTACAGTAGATATTGTTTTTCATGAGCTAATGAGTATTAAGAATTTCAGAAATAGAAAAGAATTGGCAAGCCATTGTGAATATCAAATATTAAGCGGAATCAATAAAACTTTAAAAATTAATTAAAAATGAGTTTTTCAACTTTTTTTGTAAAATCATACGGCTGTCAGATGAATATTTACGATAGTCAAAAAATTATATCAATATTGGAAAATAAAGGCATGAAACAAAATGAATATGCAGAAGATGCCGACTTAATTGTTTTCAATACATGCAATATAAGAGATAAAGCTGCACATAAACTCTATTCAGATATTGGTAGAATTAATAAATTTAAAAAAGAAAAAACAATAGCCGTTGTTGGTTGTGTGGCTCAAGCTGAAAATGTGGAGATGTTTAATAAAAATAAATCAATTGATATTATACTAGGACCGCAAAGTTATCATTTATTACCTCAAATGATTGAAGATATAAAAAGAAATCCTAAGCAGATTAATACTGAATTCATTATTAATGAAAAGTTCGATTACTTAACTGAACAAAAAAGAAAACAAGGTATTTCTTCTTATATAACAATTCAAGAGGGTTGTGATAAATTTTGTTCATTTTGTGTTGTGCCTTATACAAGAGGACCTGAATATTCCCGCCCTTTAAAATCATTAATTCATGAAATAAATTCACTTGCTGAAAATGGTGCAAAAGAAATAGTTCTATTGGGTCAAAACGTAAATGCATACAGCCATTCTCATAATGGACGTAAAATAAATTTAGCGGATTTAATTGAAGAGATAAGTAAAAATGAAAATATTAAAAGAATAAGATATACAACTTCACATCCGATTAATATGACTGACGATTTAATTAATCTACATTCCACCAATAAAAAACTTATGCCTTTTCTTCATTTGCCTGTTCAGTCAGGATCTTCAGAAGTTTTAAAAAAAATGAATAGAAAATATGACATAAATTTTTATATAAAGATTATTGAAAAGCTGAAAACTATTAATCCACAAATTGAAATATCATCAGATTTTATTATAGGCTACCCAGGTGAGAGCGAGCAAGATTTCAAAAAAACTCTCGATTTAGTTGATCAAATAAAATTTACTCAATCATACTCTTTTATTTATAGCTCAAGGCCTGGAACTAAGTCATCATTTGAAAATGATGAAACACCGCCGAATATAAAAAAAGAAAGGCTATTTATTCTTCAAGAAAAATTGAAAGAAATACAGCTTAAATTTAATAAGAGTTTTTGCGGGAAAAATATTGATGTCTTAATAGAAAATCAAAGCATCAGTAATCCTGAGTATTTTTTTGGAAGAACTCCATTTATGCAATCGGTTTATATTAAGTCTCAAGAAATAAAGCCTGGTGAAGTTAAAAATGTAAATATTTCAACTTGCAATCATAAGAACTTATATGCTAGTTGTTAGGTTAGGGCATGAATAAAATTTGAAAAATAAATTACCTAATAAGGTTTATAAACGCAATTCTATACAAGGTTTAAGTTCAACCACAATAAATATAGAAAACTCTGATGCATTGGATATATTCGGTATTAATAATGAAAATATAGATTTTTTTGAAAAAAAATTACCCTTAAAGATTTTTCAAAAAGGAAACCAGTTAGTAATTCAAGGTAATAAAAAAAATATAGATATTTTAAAAAGCGCGATAACCCAAACAATTAATGAAAAACGGGTAAACAAAAAAAATGATATTAGCTACAATTCTATAAAAGAAAATTTAAGAATGCACATATCAAATGATATAAAAAATATAAATATTACTAAAACAGCTAAGTTAGATGTTATTGGTAAAAGTAAACTACAAAATACATACTTAGAAATATTACAAAAAAATCAAATAGTATTTGCTGTTGGCCCAGCAGGTACAGGTAAGACATTTCTTGCAGTCGCAGCTGCTGTTTCTCAACTTTTAGAAAATAAGTTTGACCGTATTATACTATCTAGACCTGCGGTTGAGGCTGGAGAAAAATTGGGTTTTCTACCCGGAGACTTAAAAGAGAAAGTCGATCCATATTTGAGACCGTTGTATGACTCTCTGTATGATCTTATGCCATCAGATATTGCACTAAGAAAAATCCAATCATCTGAAATTGAAATTGCTCCACTGGCATTTATGAGAGGTAGGACTCTTAATAATTCATTTGTAATATTAGATGAGGCACAAAATGCAACACACAATCAAATTAAGATGTTTCTAACTAGATGTGGCAAAAACTCAAGAATGGTTGTAACTGGAGATCCCTCACAGACAGATCTTAATAGAAGAAGCGACTCCGGCTTATTGAGATCAATCAAAATTTTGTCAGAAATTGAGGGTGTCTCAGTTATAAATTTTGGACAGAAGGACATAGTTCGAGACGAAATGGTTACAAAAATTATAAATGCTTATGATTCTTATGATGACCAGATCAAGGATCTCTTCGATCAAAAAAGTCAATAAATGATACAAATTAATTACAATGTTGATGAATCAGAATGGAGTAAAAATTTTCCACATTACAAAAAATGTATATCAAAAACAGTTAGTGAAACACTTGATGTCGTTGACACTGGTATTACTCAAAATATTATGATTACTTTTTTCTTGACTTCAAATAAAAATATTAAGGAATTAAATCTTAAGTATAGAAAAAAAGATAAAGCTACAAATGTTTTATCATTTCCCATGCAATCATTTTATATGGATAATTATCTTTTAGGTGATATAGCACTAGCAAATCAAATTATATTAAAAGAGGCAATAGAACTCAAAATAACAAAGTATGATTACTTATGTAAAATGACAATACATGGGATGCTCCATTTATTAGGGTACGATCACAAGACTGAAAAACAGTACAAACAGATGAAAAAATTTGAAAATTTAATATATAACTCTTTGAAGCTAAAATATGATAAATAAAATATTTAATAAAAATATTTTTACTAAGAAGTCTAACAATAATTCATTAAAGCAAAGTATTGAAACAGTATTAGATAGCGATCTTAAAGATACAGAAGGAATATCTAAGCACGAGAGATTAATGCTTTTAAATATTTTAAAAATAGATGGTATTAGGTCCTCAGATATCATGATACCAAGAGCTGATATTGGTGCAGTTGAAATTAACGATAGTTTTGAAAAAGTACTTAATGTCTTTATAAAAGAAGCACACTCGAGGGTACCAATTTATGAAAAAAACCTTGATAACGTTGTAGGAATGGTTCATATAAAAGATTTGGTTAATTTTCAAAATCAAAAAAAAGCTGATACTAATTTTCTCCAAGATTTGAAAAGGGATATCTTAGAAATACCTCCCTCAATGCCTGTTCTTGATTTACTTCTAAAAATGCAAATTACCAGACTTCACATGGGAATTGTTATTGATGAGTACGGCTGTACTGATGGACTGATTACAATTGAGGACGTAATAGAAGAAATTACCGGTGAAATTGAAGACGAACATGATCAGCAGAATTTGCCCATGTTAATTAAATCATCAAATAATATTTTTGAGGCAAGTGCAAGAGTTGAAATAGATGAGCTTCAAAAAGTAACTAATATAAATTTCCTCGACTCAAAGTTAAATGAGGATATTGATACGCTGGGTGGTTTAATTTTCTCAATTGCCGGTCGTGTGCCTCAGAGGGGAGAAATAATAAGGCATGACTCAGGAACAACTTTTGAAATAAGAGATGCAGATCCAATGAAAATAAAGTCTGTCAAAGTATCAACACCAAAAAAATAATGAACCTATTGGAATTTATTCCACCTAAAAATTATTATATATTTTTTCTTAATTTTGTATTGGGTTTGCTTTTAGCATTAAGTTTTGAGCCATTTAATGTTCCATTTTTGTCAGTGCTTGTGATTGGTGCTTATTTTTTAACAAATGACTATACGTTTCAAAAATCACAAAATCATTATAAAAATTTTTTCTACAACGGTTTGTTTTTTGGTTTTGGTTTTTTTATATTAAGTATGTACTGGGTTTCAAATTCAATACTAGAATTTGACATAAATCTATTCTATCTTGCTCCAATAATATTTATTTTTTTTCCACTCGCTTTATCTATTTTTTTTGGACTAATGCAAATCGTAAATGCATTTTTCTGGAGTGAGTCTAATTCAAAGATATTTTATTTTAGCTCGGTATGGGTAATTTTTGAATTCTTGAGAAGCATATTATTTACAGGGCTGCCATGGAACCTAGTTGGTTATAGCTGGTCATGGTCAATAAGTTTTTCACAAACGGTTTCCGTTTTCGGTATTTATGGTTTGGGATTATTAACCGTATTTAGTTCAGTGAGCATTTTTACATTTATATCAAATAGTAAAAATAAGTTTTATTTAGTTACAGCGATTGTAATCCTTATCTCGTTATATTTGTATGGATTTTTTAGAGTAAATAATAACCAAATAGTCTATACACAAAATGAATTAAGAATAGTTCATACCTATTTAGATCAAAAAGAAAAGTGGTTAGAGAAATCTATTGAGCAAACTGCGGCTATCGGTTCAAATCATTTAATCACAGTATTTCCTGAAACATCATTTGGATTTAATAATGTTATTCCAAAAAATTGGATTGCTGGATATATTAGAAAAGAACAAAATAGTTATTTTAACTCAGTCAGTTATAAGGGGTTTACTTACGATAAAAAAATTCTTGTACCTTTTGGTGAATATTTTCCATTGTCCAATCTAATAAGTTTATTATTTCCTGAAAATATATTATTCAAAAATAATTTAACTAAAGGCAGTAATAATCAAGTGTTTACTGAAAACATATTACCTCTAATTTGCTATGAAGTGATCTTTCCAAGCTTTGTTCGTAACAATATAACTATGAATACCCAGCTTTTAGTCAATATAAGTAATGATGGTTGGTTTGGAAATTTTAGTGGTCCAAGACAACATTTTGTTCATTCACAGTTTAGATCTATCGAGTTAGGTATTCCAATGGTTAGATCATCAAATAAAGGTATTTCAGGAGTGATAAGTCCCATTGGTGAGGTTATAAGTGCCACAGATGCTGAGAAAACTACCTACTTAGATGTAAAAATCCCGAAAAAATTAAAATCAACAGTGTATAGGAAGTATGGAAATCTTTTTACATATTTTTTGATAGTTTTATTTTTTATAATTGGCTATGCTATCAGAACTAAAAACTAAAATATGAGCAAACACTATTTATTTACTAGCGAGTCAGTTTCAGAGGGTCATCCAGACAAAGTATGTGATATAATATCAGATTCAGTTGTTGATGATTTTCTATCGCAGGAAAATCCAGAAAATTCACGAGTTGCAATGGAAACCTTAGTTACAACTAATAAAGTTGTAATGGCAGGTGAGGTCAGAGGTCCAGAAAGTTATAATTGTGATTATGAAACATTAGCTAGAAATGCAGTAAAGGAAATTGGCTATGAACAAGAGGGTTTTCATTGGAATAAATTCTCATTTGACTCCTCAGGAGTTCACAGTCAGTCCGCTGATATTGCTATGGGTGTTGATGCTTCAGGCAATAAAGACCAAGGAGCAGGTGACCAGGGAATTATGTTTGGTTACGCTTGCAAAGAAACGCCTAATCTAATGCCGGCACCAATATATTATTCACACAAAATTTTAGAAGATATGGCAATTAAGAGAAAAAAAGGAGATACTCCTGGTATTCAACCGGACTCAAAGAGTCAAGTTACTCTTCAATACATTAACGGCTCACCAGAAAAATGTACAAAAATTGTTGTTTCTACGCAGCATGATGAAAGTCTAGACCAAAAAGGAGTGAGTGAGATAATTACACCAATTATAAAAAATATTATGCCAGATGAATGGATTAGTAATGAAACAGAAATATTGATAAATCCTACTGGTAAGTTTGTTATTGGTGGACCTGATGGAGACACGGGTTTAACCGGTAGAAAAATAATAGTCGATACTTATGGTGGAGCAGCCCCCCATGGTGGAGGAGCTTTTTCAGGAAAAGATCCAACCAAAGTTGATAGATCGGCGGCATACATAACTAGATACATTGCAAAAAATATTGTTGCAGCTGGCATAGCTGATAAGTGTACTTTGCAACTATCTTATGCAATTGGCGTTGCCGATCCTCTCTCTATTTATGTTGATACTCATGGTACTTCTAAAATGTCAGATGATGACCTTATAAAAAAAATTACAGAAAATATTGATCTAACTCCTAGAGGCATTAGAGATCATTTAAATTTACATAAGCCTATTTATAAAAAAAGTGCGGCATATGGACATTTTGGAAGAGACCCAGAAAGTGATGGCTCTTTTTCTTGGGAAAAATTAGATTTAGCAAAAAAACTCTCATAATCTTTGTTATTTTCTAAAAATTTACGATCTAAATACTATTCTTATCAAGGAAGAAAAATATCAAAAAAAATATCTCAATCAAAAAAAAAATTAATTAATGATTTTTATGATCGATTTTCTTTTGATCAATCAATTATTCAATACCACAACCAGAAAAATATAAAGCAAAAGCTTAAATTTCCAGATCAGTTTAAAAAAGTAAATATTGAGATTGGTTTTGGTAATGGTGAATTTTTAATTAAAAATGCAATTTCTAGTCCAAACGAATTGTTTATTGGAATTGAAGTTTATTTAAATGGAATTGCAAAAGTTCTAACTGAAATAATAAATTTAAAACTGGATAATATAATTCTTAGTAATCTTAATAGTTTTTATTTTTTAGAAACTATTTCATGCAAATCAGTTGATAGAATATTTATAATTAATCCTGATCCTTGGACCAAGAAACGACACCATAAGAGAAGAGTAATGTCTTATGAAACAATAAAACTTTTAAAAAAGATTGTTAAATCAAAAAATTCTATCTTCATGACGACAGACTCAGAAAGTTATATTAAAGATACTGAAAGGTTGTTAAATAAATACAAAGCATCTTTTGGAAGCTATAAAACATGTATACTGTCGGAGAATAATAAACTATATGGAATTTCTAGATATCAACGAAAAGCAATTGAAAAAGAGGGAAAAATTTATCTATTAACACTATGAAATTACCAGGTTTTACTTACTTGATTTATTGATATTAGAGGTGTATAGAATTACTAAATTTTGCTAATTCAAACAAAAGTGGGTTTAGCCCGCTTTTTTTTTATGCTAAAGGATAAATATGGTAAGTGCTAACAAAATCGAAATATTAAGGATTGCTGAAACCGTTGCCCAAGAAAAAATGATAGATAAGTCAGTTGTCATTTCGGCATTAGAAGAGGCTATAGCAAAAGCAGCTAAAAGCAATTACGGAGAAGAGAATGAAGTAGTTGTAGAAATAAATCAAGATAATGGAGACATTTCAATATCTAGAAAAATGTTAGTAGTCGATGACGTAAAAAATAAATTCTTAGAAATAACACTTAAGGCTGCAAAAAAGATAAATGGAGCTGCACAAATTGGTGATCAACTTTTAGACCCTCTGCCTCCCTTAGATTTCGGAAGAATAGCTGCCCAATCAGCTAAACAGGTAATTAATTCAAAAGTGCGTGAAGCTGAAAGGGAAAGACAATTTAACGAGTATAAAGATAGGGTTGGTGAAATTGTGAATGGAATTGTCAAAAGAACAGAATTTGGAAATATAATTTTAGATCTTGGAAAAGCAGAGGGTGTTGTAAGAAAAGATCAGACAATACCGCGAGAAAATCTTCGCAACGGCGATAGAGTAAGGGCCTATATTTATGATGTTAGATCGGAGCTTAAAGGGCCGCAGATATTTTTATCTAGGTCACACCCACAATTTATGGCAAAATTATTTACTCAAGAGGTACCTGAAATTTATGATGGGATTATCTCCATAAAAAGTGTTGCACGTGATCCAGGAAGTAGAGCAAAGATAGCTGTCTTTACGGAAGATGGATCAATAGATCCAGTCGGTGCATGTGTTGGAATGAGAGGTAGTAGAGTTCAGGCAGTAGTCAATGAATTACAGGGAGAAAAAATAGATATAATTAATTGGTCCGAGAATGTAGCAAATTTGGCTATAGCTTCATTATCTCCTGCTGAGGTTCTTAAGGTTGTGATTGATGAAGACCAAAATAAAATTGAGGTAGTTGTTTCTGAAGAGCATCTCAGTTTAGCTATAGGCAGAAGAGGGCAGAATGTTAAGCTCGCTACCGAACTGACTGGATACGAAATTGATATTTTAACTGAAGATGAAGAGTCATCTAAGCGTCAAGAGGATTTTGTTAATAAAACAGGTATTTTTATAAAATCACTGGATGTTGATGAAACACTTGCTCAGCTATTAGTCAGTGAGGGTTTTGCAAGCGTTGAAGAAGTTATTGAGACTGATCAATCTGAATTACTATCAATTGAAGGCTTTGATGAAGAAATAGTTACTGAGTTAATTGAAAGAGCAAAAAAATACATATCTGACAAGGAAAAAGAAAATCAATTAAAAATTGAGAATCTTAAAGTTTCCGAGGATCTAACTCAGTTTGAATTTCTCACGAAAGCTATGATAGTAAAACTAGCTGAAAACAATATAAAGACGTTAGACGATTTTGCTGGTTTAACAACAGATGACCTAATCGGTTACTTAGAGGTTAAGGGAGATAAAAATTCAAAGGTGTCTGGACTATTGGAAGAGTTTAATATTACAAGAGAAGAAGGTGATCAATTAATCATGGAGGCTAGAAAAATATGGCTTGATTAGTCGTATGTGCAAGTTTTTATTATGTCTGATAATAATGATAAAATAAAAAAGAAAAAAACTTTAAGTTTAAAACTTGGTTCTAAACCTTTAATTGCTCCTAAGAGAAATATTGAGGTTGGTAAAACAGTTATTGTTGAAAAGAAAAGATATAAAAGAGGTCCACAATTTGAGAATAATGAACAAAAATTTCAAAGTAATGAAGCAAATACTATTAATAAAATTGAGCAAGAAATTAATGATAAAAAAAATTACGAGAATAAATCTGGTGTCGTACTTAAACCCCTATCAAAAGATGAACAAAAAAAGATTCTAAAAGCTGATAGTAAAAAAGAAAAAAAAGATGAAATAGAAAAGATTAGAGCGGGCAAAATATCTGGTCAACAAGAAAAGTCTGATAGTTTTTCACCAAGTGATACCAGCCCTGAAATTCTTAATACTCCATATAAAGAAAGTAAAAAAGAGTCTGAAAAGAAAAAAACTTCTGAAACAACAATTGAAACTGAAGACAGAAAAAAAACTCAAAATACTTTTGGCCGAAAAAAAGTTAGAGAAAGAAAAGTTACCATTGTCACTGCCTTAAGTGATATTGACGAGAGAACTAGAAGCCTTGCAGCTTACAAAAGAGCCAAACAGAAAACAAAAAAAATACATACTGAACAAGAACCAGCGAAGAAAATTATTAGAGACGTGTATATCCCGGAATATATAACCGTAAAAGAATTAGCAAATCGAATGACAGAAAAATCAGGCGATTTAATAAAATCATTAATGAAAATGGGCATGATGGCAACAATAAATGAATCTATCGATGCAGACACTGCAGAGCTGTTAGTTACTGAGTTTGGACACAATTTTAAAAGAGAAAACATTGAAGATATTGAAAAGGACCTAATATCAAAAGATTCAAAAGCACAAAAAAATGATACTAGGTCGCCAATTGTTACAATTATGGGTCATGTAGACCATGGTAAGACTTCTTTATTAGATAAGATAAGAAATACTAATGTTGTATCAGGTGAAAGTGGAGGTATTACTCAACATATTGGTGCTTATGAGGTAAAGCATAAAAATAATAAAATTACTTTCATAGATACACCTGGGCATGCAGCATTTACAGATATGCGTGCAAGAGGTGCTAATGTAACAGACATTGTAGTTTTAATAGTAGCCGCTGATGACGGTGTCATGCCTCAAACAAAAGAGGCAATTTCTCACGCAAAGTCTGCAAAAGTTCCCATAATTGTTGCTATCAATAAATGTGATAAACCAGAATCAAATCCACAGAAAATAAAGGAACAGCTTTTATCTGAAGACTTAATAGTTGAAGAGTTGTCTGGTGAGATTCAATCGGTTGAAGTTTCAGCTGAAACAGGAAGCAATATTGACAAATTGTTAGACTCTATTGTCTTACAGGCTGAACTATCAGAATTAAAAACAAATAATGAAACTTTTGCGGAGGCCACTGTAATTGAGGCAAATGTTGATAAAGGTAGAGGTCCTCTTTGTAATATCATTGTAACAAATGGCAAATTAAAAGTTGGCGACATAGCAGTTGCTGGAAGCGAATATGGAAAAGTAAGGGCCATACTTAATGACAAGGGTCAAAATTTAGTGGAAGCAGTTTCATCCATGCCTGTTCAAGTATTAGGTCTTAATGAGCCGCCAGAGGCCGGAGACAGCTTCGTAACTGTAGAGAGTGATGATAAAGCAAGAGAGTTATGTGAAATAAGAAGTCAAATTAAAAAGAACAAAATTTTACCAAAAAAGGTGAAAAATCTTGATAATGAATTGGCTTTCGGCTCTTTAGAAACAAATAAGGAAATACTAGAGGTTGTTATAAAAGCTGACACACGTGGCTCATCTGAGGCCATAATTCATCAATTAGAAAATATAAAAAGTGAAAAAATAAGCATTAAAGTTATTCACTCAGGTGTTGGTTTTATTAATGAGAGTGACATTGCCCTTGCATCTGCTTCAAAC
>MDSW01105634.1_pt1 | contig 19690 bp, 19 predicted proteins | sample 811171 | NCBI WGS metagenome assembly MDSW01 (sample SAMN05326641, study PRJNA326480) | marine metagenome | isolation source: seawater | place: Atlantic Ocean: North West | collected 2012 | reverse complement strand
TCTTGATCGTGGCTCGCCACGATGCGGCGACTCGCGCCTTGCAGGACACGATTTGCGGACGCCAACGCGGCGCTCGGATGAAACCTCAACAGGCCCTAGGCGATCGGGTGGCCGCCGGATAAATGTTTTGAAATACAGCGGATAAACCTTATATAAATAGAGCACGTTGATTCATTTGCGTCATCAAAGGACGACAAACATGGCATTTGAACTGCCCGACCTGCCCTACGACTACGACGCGCTCGAGCCCTATATCGATGCGCGCACGATGGAAATCCATCACACCAAGCACCACAACGCGTACCTGACGAAGTTCCAGAAGGCCATCGAAGGCACGGAACTCGAAGACCAGGATCTGGAAACCATTCTGGCCAAGGCCGGCCAGCACGGTGCCGGTGTACGCAACCAGGGCGGTGGTTACTTCAACCACATCATTTTCTGGGAATCGATGAGCCCCAGCGGTGGCGGCAAGCCCAGCGGCGCGCTGGCCGATGCCATTGACGCCAGCTTTGGCTCGTTCGACGACTTCAAGCAAAAGTTCACGGCCGAGGCCACGGGCCTGTTCGGCTCCGGCTTTGTCTGGCTGGTGCCCGACGCCGGCAAGCTCAAGATCGTGCCCACGCCCAACCAGGACAACCCGGTAATGGACGTAGTCTCCGAGTCCGGCAAGCCCATCATGGGCCTGGACGTCTGGGAGCACGCCTTCTATCTGAAGTATCAGAACAAGAAGCCGGACTACGTGGATGCTTGGTGGAGCGTCGTCGACTGGGACGGCATCGCCAAGAAGTTCGACGCCGCGAGCTGATCGCCGTCGACCGACCCCGACCCGCGGGATGGCTCACGCGCGCTCGGGTCGTCAAAAGCCCTGCCGCATTGCGGCGGGGCTTTTTTTATTGGACGATAGCCGATTGCCTCGCTGGCCCTGTCCAGGCATGACGCCGCGGCCGGCGAGCGATCCACGTCAACCTGTTTCACGCCCATGACCGTGCGCCATTTTCTTAGCCTCGACGATCTCGGTCGCTCGGGGATTCATGCCGTCATCGACGCTGCCATCGCGGCCAAGCGCCAGCCCGCGAACGACCGACCGCTGGTGGGTCAGACGCTGGCCATGGTGTTCGAGAAAGCCTCGACGCGCACCCGCGTGTCCTTCGAGGCCGGTATGACGCGTCTGGGGGGCCACGCGATTTTCCTCTCGCCGGGCGATACCCAGATCGGCCGCGGCGAGCCGGTCGCCGACACGGCACGGGTGCTGTCCGGCATGTGCGATGCCGTGATGATTCGTAACCACTCGCATACCGTGCTGGAGCAGTTCGCGGCCCACTCGCGGGTACCCGTTATCAACGGGCTCACGGACCGCCTGCATCCCTGCCAGCTGCTGGCGGATCTGCAGACCTATGTCGAGCATCGCGGCGATATCGCCGGCCGCACCGTGGCCTGGATCGGCGACGGCAACAACATGTGCCACTCGTATATCAACGCGGCACGGCTATTGGGCTTTGACCTGCGTGTGGCCACGCCGAACGGCTACGGCCCTGATGCCGACATCGTGGCCCGCGGCGGTGATCGCGTCACACTCTGCGACAGCGCACACAGTGCCGCCGACGGTGCGGATCTGGTCGTTACCGACGTCTGGGCCAGCATGGGCGACGAAGACAGCCAGGCCGCACGCCTGGCGGCGTTTGCCGACTTCCAGGTCAACGATGCGCTCATGGACTGCGCGGCAGACAATGCTCTTTTTATGCACTGCCTGCCGGCGCACCGCGGCGAGGAAGTCAGCGCTGCCGTCATCGACGGCCCCGCCAGCGTGGTCTGGGATGAGGCCGAGAATCGTCTGCACGCGCAAATGGCGCTGCTGCGTGAACTCATGGTGCCGGCGGCGAGCTGAAATCGGCGTGCCGGGCGCCGTCTCGCGCCCGGCTGCTGGTCAACGGCCGGGGCTCAGGCGCGGGTGGCCAAAATCAGCGAATAGGCCTGCTCCGGCGCCTCAAAGTGCGACATGATCGCCAGATCCGTCCTGGCGAGCAGCTCGTCGATCGCGCGCTCGGTAAACTTGCGACTGATCTCGGTCATGATCCCCTCGCCGGCCTGCATCGAAAACCCGGCGTCCAGCGCCTGAAAATAGATCTCGTGATCATGCTCGGCGATGAGCCACATCTCGATCCGCTCGGCGTCTTCGTTGAACACCGCGCGATGCCGGTAGGCGGCCTCGGGCATGTTCCCGCCCAGCTCGCGGTTGAGCACGTTGATGACGTTGCGGTTGAAAGCCGCGGTGTGGCCGGCGGCATCGTCGTAGGCCGCCTCTAGCGTGTGTCGATCCTTGACCCGGTCCAGGCCCAACAAGAGCGCGTCACCCGGGTTCATCAACGCGCCGATTTCGTCGAGCATGGCCGCCGCGGCATCGGGCTCGAAGTTGCCCAGCGTTCCGCCCAAAAATAAGAACAGCCGGCGCCCACCGTCTTCCGCCAGCGGCAGATTAGCCAGACCGCCGGTGTAGTCACCGCTCATGGCATCCACATTCAGCCAGGGATAGTCGCGCATGAGCGTATCCGCAGCATCCAGCATGATCTGGCTGCTGACTTCGAACGGCCAGTACCTCGGCGTGACGCCGGCTGCGTCGCAGGCTGCAATCAGATGCCGGGTTTTTTTCGAGCTGCCGCTGCCCAGCTCGATCAGATGGTCGGGGGCCACGCGCTCGATGATAGCCGCGCTGGCTTCGGCCAAGAGCGCGTCCTCGGTGCGCGTGGGATAATACTCGGGCGTATCACAGATGGCCTCGAACAGCTGTGAGCCGTGGTCGTCATAAAAATATTTCGGCGGCAGCACGCGCGGCGGTTGCAGCAAGCCTTCGCGGGCGTCGTCGATAACGCCGGAAACGCGGCGCGTGGGGCTAACCTCATGATGCACGAGCCGTGCACGGTTCGAAGAGTCCGACATGATGAATCGGTTATGAACAATACGATCGACGGTACCATGGCCGTTTGATCTATTGCCGATGCTCTGTCATGTGTCGTATCGCTGCCTATATCGGCGCGCCCTGTCGCCTGGATACGTTTCTGAACGCCCCGCCGCACAGCCTGGCCCGACAGGCCTGGGATGCGCGTGAGACATTAAGCTCTACCGTGAACGCCGACGGCTGGGGCGTGGCCTGGTACGACGACGACGCCCGGCCGGCCGTGTATCGCAACGTGCTGCCCATCTGGGCCGACGGCAACGTGGACGCCTTGTCGCGCAGCCTCACCCGGCCGGTGTGGCTGGCCAACGTGCGCAGTGCTACTAGCGGCCTGGGCACCGATCACGCCAACACCCAGCCGTTTGCCGGCGACGGACTCATCTTCGTGCATAACGGGTATGTCGAAGCCTTCGCTCAAGGCCTGCGTGCGCGCATGCGCACATTGATCGACCCGACGGTCGAAGAGAGCATCAACGGCAACACGGATTCCGAGTATCTATTCGCGTTGCTGCGCTCACAGCCGGGCAGCCCGGCCGAAAAACTGACGCGCACCCACGCCCTGATCCACGAGCTTCTGGCCGAAACGCCCGAGCGTCGCGCGCTGCTCAACATGATTGTCACCGACGGCCGCGAGATGAGCGCGGTTTGTTCCAGCGTCAACGCGCCCGCCCCGTCGCTCTATGTCAACGCGGATTGGCAAGACGGACAGGTCATCGCCTCCGAGGCCTTCGACGACACACCGGGGTGGACGCCCGTAGCGCCGGAACGCTTTGTTACTGTAGCGCCATAACACCGACTTCGCGCGTTTCATGACCGCCAACCCTCCGACCCGCCTGGTGCAGCTGCGCGAGCGCACCCGCCAGGTGCTCGATCGCTACGACGAGACTGAGCTTCGCCGCCAGGCCCATCCCGATCTGTCGCCGCTGCTGTGGCACGTAGGCCATATGTTCTTCGTAGAGAACTTCTGGCTGGCCGAGCAGGTCTTTGGCGATACGCGCGTTACCGATCCCTGGCGTACGCTGTATTTTCCCGAACTGTGTGCCAAGGGCGAGCGCAGCGCGCGCCTGCCCGAGCCTGCCGCCATGCGCGCCTGGACCGAAGAGGTGGCCCGCGTGTGCGACGCCTACTGGGCACGCGCCGCGGAAACCGATCACCCTCTTTTGACCGACGGCTATCTCTTGTCGTTCGTGCGCCAGCACTATGCCCAGCATATCGAGACCATGCGCATGGCCGAGGCCCAAATCGTGCGAGCGCGCCCCGGCAACGTCTCGTCGCCGATCGAGCCGCGGCCGCTCGGCGACTCATTCGTGGCGCAGGCCGCGGGCGATGTCACGCTCGGCACCGCCGGCATCGATGCCTACGACAACGAGCAGCCGGCCCAGTCGTTTCACGTCGAAGCGTTCGAGATGGCGTCGCGGCCGGTGACCAACGGCCAATGGCTATCGTTCATGGCCGACGACGGTTATGCCAGCGCCGCGCTCTGGGACGCCGCCGGCTGGGACTGGATTTGCGCCGAAGCGATAACCCACCCAGAACACTGGCAGCACGGCGACGACGGCTGGCAGGCCCAAGATCTGGACGGCGCGCTGGGCGCGGGTAGCGACGATCCGGTCCACGGCATCGGCTGGTACGAGGCACGCGCGTTCGCACGTTGGGCCCGCGCTCGCCTGCCGCGCGAAGCCGAATGGGAGACCGCCCGCCGCCGCGACGCCCTACCCGCTAGCGAAACCGTCTGGGAATGGTGTGATGATGCCTTTGCTGCCTATCCCGGCTTTACGGCTTTTCCTTACGACGAATACTCCCTGCCGTGGTTCGACGGGGCACACTTCGTGGCACGCGGGGCGTCGCGTCATACCGAGCCCGACGTCATCCGCCCGGGCTTTCGCAACTTTTATCCGCCGACGCATCGCCACGTATTCGCCGGGCTGCGGCTGGCGCGCGATATCTGAACCGGCGCGCGGCGGGCGGGCGCGGCCAGCCGGACTACCCCAGTCCGGCGCGCGCCAGTCCTGCAGCCAAGTCGTCGACCAAGTCATCGATGTGTTCCAGTCCCGCGTGAATCCGCAGCAGCGGGCCTTCTGTGTCCCAAGCCACAGCACTTCGGCTGTGCGTCGGGTCAACCGGTAGCACGAGGCTTTCATAGCCGCCCCAGGAAGCGCCCAGACCGTAGTAGGCCAAGCCGTCGATCAGCGCGGCCAGCCGGCTGCGATCGATCGGTGCCAGCTCCACGGCGAACAGCCCACAGGCTCCGGTAAAATCGCGCAGCCAGCGCTCGTGCTGCGGATGATCGGACCTGGCCGGATGGATCACACGGGCCACGCCCGGCTGCTCGGCCAGCCAGTTGGCCAGCGCCAAGCCGTTGGCTTCGTGCACCGGCAGACGCTGACCGAGCGTGCGCAGCCCCCGCGCGCCCAGATACACATCGTCCGGGCCGGCGCAGTAACCCAGGGCGATGGCCGTACGCCGAATACCCTGATAACGCGCCTCGTCGACCGCGCTGATCGTGCCCAGCATGGCATCCGAGTGGCCGACGATATATTTGGTGGCGGCATGGATCGACAAGTCCACGCCGTGGGCCAGGCTATCGAAGTAGACCGGTGTGCCCCAGGTGTTATCGGCCAGTACCGTCAAACCGTGCGCATGCGCCACACGGGCCAGGCCCGGCACGTCGGCAATCTCGAAGGTCAAAGAGCCCGGCGCTTCGACAAATAGCGCACAGGTGTCGGACGTGATGCGCGCGGCTAGCGCGGCCGGCTCGATCAGCGGATCGAAATATTCGGCGTTCACGCCGTAGCGGGCCAGCAGGCCGTCACAGAACTTGCGCGTCGGCCCGTAGACGTTGTCGGCCACCAGAATATGCGCCCCGGCCCGCGCCACGCTCAAGATGGCGATCGCGATCGCGGCCAGGCCGGAGCAGGTCGAAACACAGCCATGCGCGCCCTCCAACTCAGCGACGGCCGCCTCGAAAGAGAACTGTGTGGGCGTACCCAGCCGGCCGTAGTGAGTGCCGGTGAACGGATCGGCCTCGGAGGCATCGAAATCGGCCAGCGTCTCAAACAGCACCGTCGAAGCGTGATAGACCGGCGTATTGACCATGCCGTGGTGCGCGGCCGGCGTGCGACCGGCGTAGGCGAGACGGGTAGCGGTTTTCATGAGACGAGCGTTCCAACGGGCTAAAAATAGGCACGATACGCCAGCCGTACGATCCGGGCATACTGCGGGTGCACTCCCACAAGGCCCTGCCCCGGCGAAACAGATGGCTCGCGCTCTGTCCGGCTATCGACGACTCGCCTCACTTAACGGATATCCCATCAACGTGGCGCCCTGGCGAGGGCCTGTTGAGGTTTCATATGAGTTCGCGTTGGAGACCGCAAATCGTGTGCTGCAAGGCGCGAGTCGCCGTATCGTGGCGTGCCACGATCAAGACTCGCAACGCGGCAGGGCGCCCCTAGTGAATTTTCTATGGGCGGCCCAACCCTTCGGGACAAGCGCTGTTTTGCGGCAATCCAGCGTTCTTGCACGCTTGCGCAGAATGACTGCGCGGCGCGCACTACGCCTCATCTTGCCGCAAAACAGCGCTTGGCGCGGACTCATATGAAACCTCAACAGGCCCTTGAAACAATACTGCTGTCCGCCTGCGAGCGAGCCATCGGCTGGCGCGCGGCCTCACCCACGCCAGCCCAGCTGGCTGCGGCCACGATCGTGGCCCATCGCGGCGAGCGCGACGGACAACACGTCATTGAGAACACACTAGCCGCCTTCGATCCGGTGGTGGCCGCCGGCGTGGGGGCTATCGAGTTCGATATCCGCTATACCCGAGACGACGAGCCGGTGGTGCATCACGACGCCACGCTGGCCCGCACGTTCGGCCTGGATATCGCCATCGCCGATCTGGCCTGGCGCGATCTGCGCGCCCGCGCGCCGCACGTACCCCACTTGGCTGACCTGGTCGCGCGCTACGGGCACAGCACCCCGCTGATGGTCGAGCTCAAGGAGCGTGGGCGCGCAGCGGGCGAGGCGCGCCTGCACCGCAGCCTGGCCGATCTGACGCCGATTCGCGATTACCGGTTTCTGTCGCTACGCCCGGCGTTGTTCGCTGCTGCCGCTCCGGCGCCGGCCGACGCCTGTATTCCTGTGGCCAAGCTCAACTGGCCCGAGATCCGCGCCTGGGCCAACGCGCACGCCTGCGGCGGCATTGCCGGTGCGTTCGTGCGTATGCCACAGCGCGACGTTGACCGGCTCCGTGACCAGGGCGCGTTCATCGGCAGCGGGTTTCTCACCCGGGGCGACGCCATGTGCCACGAGATCGCCCGCGGCGTGTCGTGGCTGTTTACCAACCAGCCCCTGGCCTTGCAGCGCATGCTGGACGAGGCGCGTGAAGCGGTCGGTTCAGCCTAGATCGCTATCGAATCCGGCGCCGAGATGATCACGGCCGTGCGGCGCGGTGAAATCCAGTTCCGGGCCCAGCGGCACCACGCCGCTCGGATTGATGTCTGGATGACTGCGAAAATAATGCTGTTTGATGTGGTCCATATCGACCGTTTCGGCCACACCCGGCACCTGATACAGCTCGCGCAGATAGCCCGGCAGATGCGCGTAGTCCGCGATGCGCTGTCGATTGCACTTGAAGTGGCTGTAATAGACTGCGTCAAAGCGCACCAGCGTCACGAAGATCCGCCAGTCGGCCTCGGTGATCTGATCGCCGGCCGCGTAGCGTTGGCCGGCCAGTCTGGCGTCCAGCCAATCTAGCGCCTCGAAGACCTCGGCATAGGCATTGTCATAAGCGGCCTGCGACGTGGCAAAGCCGGCCTTGTAGACGCCGTTGTTCAACGCTTCATAGATGGCCTCGTTAACCGCGTCGATCTCGGCGCGCCGCTCGGCGGGATAGTAGTCGCGCTCTGGATGCGCGGCCAACGCGTCGAAGGCGCTGTTGAACATGCGCAGGATATCCGCCGACTCGTTGGATACGATCGTCTCGTGGTGGCTATCCCATAGCGTGGGCGTGGTCACGCGGCCGGTGTAATCGGGCGCCGCCTTCTGGTACAGCTCGTGTAGATACGACAGGCCGTAGAGCGGGTCGGGCACCGCACCACGCACGGTCGAGAACTGCCAACCTTTCTCACCCATGTAAGGGTCGACGATCGACAGGCCAATGACCGCCTCAAGCCCCTTGAGCCGGCGCAGGATCAGCGCGCGATGCGCCCACGGACAGGCCAGCGATACATACAGGTGATAGCGCCCGGCCTCGGGCGCGAAGGCGCCGTCGGCCTCGATCCAGTTGCGAAACCCCGGCGACTCGCGCACGAACGCACCGCCGTGCGCCTCGGTATCGTAGCCCTGGTCGTGCCAAACGCCGTCGATGAGCAATCCCATATCGAGTGTCCTTAGGGTGCGGCCGAAAACGAGACCGCGTGATCTTCTAGCGCGCAGAAACAGCGGGCATACAAGCCATGGGGATCGTTGAGCCCGGCGAGCACTTCGGGCGCGGCCGCAGCGTGCGTGATCCTGCCGAGCCAGTCAGGCAGCACGGCGTCGATGCCCTTAATGCCGACCACGTCGGTTAGCGCGCTGCGCCAGTCGGGCGGCGGCGCCAGCTCTTGAAGCGTCGGGTTGTCGGTATCCAGCCCGACGCGCTTGGCCAGCGCCCGGGCGGCTGCACTTGGCCCGCCCAGTTCATCGACCAGCCCGATCCGCTTGGCATCGACGCCGGCCCATACCCGGCCCTGGGCGATGGCATCAACCTCGTCGCGCGACAGGCCGCGTGCCTGAGCCACGTTGCCCACGAAGGTGTCATAGCCGTGCTCGATGCCGGCCTGGAGGATACGCTTGGCCTGCTCCGACAACGGCTTGTCCAGGCGCATGACACCGGCCAGCTCGGTGGTGCCGACGCCGTCGGTATGGATGCCCAGCTTGTTCAGTGGCTCGTTGAACGTGGGCACGATGGCAAAAATGCCGATCGAGCCGGTGATGGTCGACGGCTCGGCCCAGATTTCGTCGGCGTTCATCGACACCCAATAGCCGCCGGAGGCCGCTACACCGGCCATGGACACCACGACCGGCTTGCCGGCGGCCTTGAGCGCGACCAGCGCCCGCCGGATCTGCTCCGAGGCGGTGACCGAGCCGCCGGGCGAGTTGACCCGCAGCAGCACCCCGCCGATGGCATCGTCGCGGCGTGCCCGGTCGATCAGCCCGGCTACGGTATCGCCACCGGCCGAGCCGGGCGTCGAGGACCCATCGATGATATTGCCCTCGATGGTCACCACGGCCAGCTGCTTCTGCGCGCCAGCTGAGGCCTGGCGCGCGGTATCGGCCAAATAATCGTCGACGTCGACCTGATTGAAGGTGCCGCTCTCAGAATCTTCGCCGGCCGCGTCCACGAAATCGGGACGTAGCTCGTTGATGCTGGCCACGCGATCGATCAACCCGGCTTCACGCGCTACGGCCGCGGCATCGCCGTCGGCTGCTTCCATGCGCTGGGCATAGTTGTCGATGTACGCATCGATCGCATCCGGCGAGAAGTCGCGTTTCTGGCTAACCACGTCTCGATAGATATCCCAGAGCGTGCCCGACCAGGCCAGCGCATCGTCTCTTGCCTCGGCCGACATATCGTTACGGACATAGGGCTCGACAAACGACTTGTACTTGCCCACCCGGAAGACGTTGACGGTCACCCCAAGCTTGTCGATAGCGTCCTTGTAATAGTTGTTATAGACGCCGTAGCCCGTCAGCAGCGTATAGCCCAGCGGGTCCAAGGCGATGGTGTCGGCGTGGCTGGCCAGCTCGTACTGGGCCTGGCTGTAAGCATCCGACCAGGCGGTCACGGGCTTGCCCGATTCTCGAAACCGGTCGACGGCACCGACCAAGTCCTGGAGCTGGCCGGGTGCTGCGCCGGAGAAGTCGTCCAGTTTGAGCAGCACCTGCTTAATCCGCGCATCGTCCGCAGCGCGGTCCAGCGCGGTGATCAGATCACGGGTGACCGACGGCGTGTCGTTTTGTGTGCCCAGCGTCGACACGATCGAGGCGACCCCGCTGTCCTGCTCGACCAGCGATCCGCTGGGGGCGACGACTAGAACGGCCTTGTCGGGCACCGGCGCGGCACCCGGGTTGAGCGCGAAATAGATCCCCGCGGGCACCGCGATCAGCAGCAGCAGGAAAAACAGCGAATACAGCACGACGACGGTACGCCAGAGACCGGTCGTAATGCGCCGCAACATCGAGGAGGATTGTGCCACCAAGCGTCCTTGTCGGCCCGCGGCCGAGATGGGCAATGATGCCTGCGAGTGTATCGCAGCCAGCTTGAATTCGAGGCCGATCCGCCGCACCTTTGGCGCATTCGGTAACAACGTCGAGCGTGCCCATGAGTCAAAGCCAGCCACAGCATCACCGCCTAATCATTCTAGGCTCCGGCCCGGCCGGCTACACGGCCGCGGTATATGCCGCGCGCGCCAATCTCGATCCGGTGATGATCACCGGCGTGGAGCAAGGCGGCCAGCTCATGACCACGACCGACGTCGACAACTGGCCTGGGGACGTCGACGGCCTGCAGGGCCCGGACCTCATGGCCCGCATGAAAGATCACGCCGAGCGCTTCGACACGCGCATGGTGAATGATCATATCCATCGCGCGGACCTATCGGCCAAGCCGTACCGTCTGGAGGGTGACTACGGCGTTTACACCTGCGACGCGTTGATCATCTCGACCGGCGCCACGGCCCGCTATCTGGGCCTGGAGTCGGAGTCGGCCTTCATGGGCCGGGGCATATCGGCCTGTGCCACCTGTGACGGGTTCTTCTATCGCAACAAGAATGTGGCCGTGATCGGCGGCGGCAACACCGCGCTCGAAGAAGCGCTGTATCTGTCGAACCTGGCCGCACACGTTACCGTGGTCCATCGGCGCGACAAGTTTCGCGGCGAAAAGATTCTGGCCGACAAGCTCTTCGACAAGGTGAAAGCCGGCAACGTCTCAATCATCTGGGACCACGAGCTGGACGAAGTGCTGGGCGACCAGATGGGCGTAACCGGCGGACGCATCAAGCACCGCGACACCGGTGAAACCCAGGAACTGGCCGTCGACGGCATCTTCATTGCTATCGGCCACAAGCCCAATACCGATATCTTTGCCGATCAGCTGGCCATGGAAGGCGGCTATATCAAGGTCGAGTCCGGCACCCAGGGCAACGCCACGGCTACCAGCGTACCCGGCGTGTTCGCCGCCGGCGACGTCATGGATCACGTCTATCGCCAGGCGATCACTTCAGCCGGTTCCGGCTGCATGGCCGCACTGGATGCCGAAAAATATCTCGACGCGCTGACCGAGAACGACAACACGCCGCTGGATGCGCACGTCGAGAGCCAGGTCGCTCACCGCGAAGTCTGATGACGGAGCGGTTCCGGGTCGGCCTGTCCCGTCGTGCAGGCCGGCCCGGCTTTAGGCATTATGCGAGCACCATGTCTTCGTTGACCGGCTTATCCATGTCCAAGGCGCTCATCGGCCCACTCGCAGCTCTTCTGTTCGTCGCCGGCTGTTCCAGTACGCCATCGACGTCCAAAGTCGAGCAACAGCTCGAGCAGACGTCCCCGGTGCGCCAGACGGTGGCCTCAACCGCCCTGGCCCAGGTCGGTGATGCCTATGCCCCCAACATGGCCGGTCCGAATCAGTATGACGATGCGGGGCTGGCTTATTACGCCTATCGTCAGAACGGGCGAAACCTGCCGCGGGCCTTGCGTGACCAGCTCGATGCCGGCCAGCCGATCTCACTGGCCGAGGCCCAGCCGGGTGATCTGGTCTTTCTACGACTCGATGCGCCAGAGGGATCGCGGCTGTCGGTTGGCGTCTATGTGGCCGATAATCTGGCCGTCATCACGCTACCCGGTGCGTCCGAGGCCGGCGGCGGTGTGCGCCGCGTCTCCCTGGCCGACGATTACTGGCGCGGCCGGTTCGTGGGCGTGAGCCGTATCCTGTCAACGCCATAGAGCGCGCGTCTGACTATTGACGCCGCCCACAAAAAAGGCGCCCGATAGGGGCGCCTTTTTATTAGCAGCCGTCAGGCAGCTGCCTATGCCCGGCAGCTTGAGGCCTATTTCAGCTTCTCGCGAATACGAGCGGACTTGCCGCTGCGCTCACGCAGATAGTAGAGCTTGGCACGACGCACATCACCGCGACGCAGCACCTTGATCTCGGCGATACCCGGCGAGAACGTCTGGAATACGCGCTCGACGCCTTCGCCGTGGGAGACCTTGCGCACGGTGAACGCCGAGTTCAAGCCGCGGTTGCGCTTGGCAATAACCACGCCTTCAAAAGCCTGCAGACGCTCGCGGTCGCCTTCGACCACGCGTACCTGCACCACGACGGTATCGCCGGCCGAGAAGTCCGGAATGTCTTTGCCGTTTTTCTGTTCGGCTTCGAGTTCGTCGATGATGTTGCTCATGGCCTGCCTCTGAATCGTGTTCGTCGAGCCGTGGGTCGGCGTTCAAAGTCGGCGGAGTATACCGGAAAGATTCCGTCTTGTGACCCCGCAGAGCGTGTTTTCACGCGGTTTTTTCACTCATCGTCGGTAGCCGCGGCCTGCTCGGCGATGAACTCATCGAGCAGCGCGCGCTCGGCCGCACTCAAACGCTCGCGTATCACGCGTGCCGGGCGACGCATCCAGGTCAGTCCCAGCGCCTGCTTTTGACGCCAGCGCGCGATCGCGGCGTGATCACCGGATAATAGAACCTCGGGAACGCCCCCGGCCTCGGCGCTCTCGGCCGGCCGCGTATAGTGCGGGTAATCCAGCAGATTGTCGGTGAACGAGTCTTCGACGGCCGACCGCGCATCGCCCAGTACACCCCCTTGTAGGCGTACAACCGCATCGATCACGCTCATGGCCGGCAGCTCTCCGCCCGACAGCACGAAGTCGCCCATCGACAGCTCAGCGTCAACGCAGTGATCGATGAAACGCTGATCGATGCCTTCATAGCGGCCGGCTACGAGAATAAAACCGCTGCCGGCAGCCAATTCAGCAGCCCGGCCCTGCTCGAACGACACACCGGCCGGCGACATGAGAATCACCGGCGCCGTATCGGCGCGGACCTGGCGTATGGCCGCAAGCGTTGCTGCGAGCGGGGCGTATTGCATGACCATGCCCGGCCCGCCGCCATACGGTCGATCATCGACCCGCCCGTCGGCACGCGCCCCGTAGTCGCGAGGATTCCAGCAGGCCAGCGTGAATCGCGTCTGGCGCAGGGCGCGCCCCACCACGCCGAAGTGCTCGAGCTGCGAGACCCACTCGGGAAACAATGTAATGACGTCGATGCGCATCTTGAGACGGCGTATACCGAAGACGAGAACGTCTAGAAATCGGCGTCCCAGTCGACGCGGATCTGCCCGGCGTTGAAGTCGACCTCGAGCACGATGATATCGACAACCAGAGGGATCAGTCGTTCTCGCTCGCCGGTGACGACCAGCACATCGTTGGCGCCGGTCTCCATCATGGCGCTTACTCGTCCCAAGACCACGTCTTGCGTGTTGACGACGCTAAGGCCGATGAGGTCAACCCAGTAGAATTCGCCCGGTTCGGGCTCGGGAAGTGCGCTGCGCTCGACGGCAATATCCTGCTCGAGCAGCGCCACCGCGGCATCGCGGTCGGCAAGTGGCTTGCCGTGCTCGTCTCCAAGCTGGGCGACCAGTGTCTTGCCTTGTGTTCGACCGGCCAGAACCTGGAACGACCGCGCCTCATTGGCGCGGCCGATCCACCACCGGTCATAGTCCAGAATGGCCTCGACGGGGCGCGTGTAGGAATAGACCTTGACCCATCCCTTGACCCCGAACAGGCCATGTACCTGGCCGAGAACGACGGGTGCAGCTTGCCCCTGCTCGGCCATAGCCGTGCTTAGCTGGCGTCTTCGTCCAGACCCGACTCGTCGGTCTTGGCCTCGGCGGTTTCCGGACCGGCCTCGGAGACATCGCCCGTGGCGCCGGCCGGCACCTGCTGGTTCTTGGCTTCCTTGACCTTGGATTCCGGCGGCGCCACGCGCTTCGCGGCTTCGCCTTCGCCGTGCTTGTTGAACGACTTGACCAGGTTGGTCACACGCTCGGACAGCTGGGCGCCCTGGCTCTTCCAGAATTCCACGCGCTCGACGTCCAGACGCAGCGGCACTTCACCGCCGACTGCAACCGGGTTGAAAAAGCCGAGACGCTCGAGGTAACGGCCGTCGCGCGCGTTGCGCTTGTCGGTCGCCACAATATGGTAGAAGGGTTTTTTCTTCGCGCCGGAGCGTTGGAGCCGGATTTTGACCATAGCGGGATACGTTGGTTGGGGCCGTGATTGGCTTCTAGATCATCAATGCCGCGCCGTGTTTCGACAGCGCAGCATTCAAAGATCGCGCATTGTACGCTGATTACGCGAGATTGGAAGACGTTGCTTGTTCGACGAGACGCGGCCTAGCGCCCCATGCCGGGCGGCAGATTGCCGCCACCGCCGCCCATGCCCGGTGGCATCCCGCCCTGGCCGCCGCCCATGCCCTGCATGGCGCGCATCATTTTTTTCATGCCGCCGCCCTTGAGCTTCTTCATCATCTTGCGCATCTGGGTGTGCTGCTTGAGCAGGCGGTTGATGTCCTGGACCTGTGTGCCCGAACCCGCCGCGATGCGGCGCTTGCGCGAGGACTTGATCACATCGGGAAACGCACGCTCTTGCTTGGTCATGGAATCCACGATAGCCAGCATCTTGGTGACCTGAGTCTCGTCGGCCGCCGCGGCCATACCCTTGGGCATCTGCGCGCCGCCGGGCATTTTTTCCATCAGCGCGCCGAGGCCGCCCATCTCCTGCATCTGGCGCAGCTGCTCGGCCAGGTCGTCCAGGTCGAAGCCCTTGCCCTTCTTGAGCTTCTTGGCCAGTTTGTCGGCCTTGTCGCGGTCAACCTTCTGCTCGGCTTCCTCGACCAGCGACAGCACATCGCCCATCCCCAAGATGCGTGAGGCCACGCGATCCGGATGGAACGGCTCCAGACCTTCAAGCTTCTCGCCGGTGCCCAGAAACTTGATCGGCTTGCCGGTGATCTGGCGCACCGACAGCGCGGCACCACCGCGGGCATCGCCGTCGACCTTGGTCAGCACCACGCCGGTCAACGGCAGCGCATCGCCAAACGCCTTGGCGGTATTGGCCGCGTCCTGACCGGTCATGGAATCCACGACGAACAGCGTCTCAATCGGGTCGAGCACGCCGTGCAGCTCGCGCACCTCGCCCATCATCTTCTCGTCGATACCCAGCCGGCCGGCGGTATCCACGATCAGCACATCGTAAAAGCCCTTGCGCGCCGCCTCCAGCGCCGACTTGGCGATCTTGGCCGGCTTGTCGGTCGAGGCGCTGGGGTGGAACCCGACGTCAACGTCTCCTGCGACCCGCTCAAGCTGGTCGATAGCCGCTGGGCGATAGACGTCGGTAGAGACCACCAGCACGGATTTCTTCTCGCGCTGCTTTAAATAACGCGCGAGCTTGCCCACCGAGGTGGTCTTACCCGCGCCCTGCAGACCGGCCATCAGCACCACCGCCGGCGGCTTGGTGCGCAGATTCAGCGATTCGTTGGCCTCGCCGAGCAGCTTGGTCAGCTCGTCGCGCACGATCTTGACCAGCGCCTGGCCGGGGGTGAGGCTCGTCATGACCTCGGAGCCCACCGCGCGCTCGCGGATATCGGCGATGAACTGCTTGACCACCGGCAGCGCGACGTCGGCCTCCAGCAGGGCCATGCGCACCTCGCGCAGCGTGGCCTTGATGTTGTCCTCGGTCAGCCGCCCGCGTCCGGACAGCGTCTTGAAGCTACGATTGAGCCGATCACTAAGAGAATCGAACATGGATCAATCCATAAGTTTTGCGTGTCACGCGGGTCACATCACGCGCGCGGCGGTGCCGGCGATCCGTCGGCCGAGCGCCCGTCGCGGGCCGCTCACCGACGCGGCCCGATGGCCGGCGCGAATCGCCTGAAGGCCACCAGTATAACGAGGATGAGCCCGGCGTCGTTTTAAACGACGCGAAATGGGGCACAATGCCGTCTTATGACACCCGCTCCGACGAAGACGTGATGACGTTCGTTGTCATCGAAGTGTTGCTGGCTGCCGTGGCCTATGGCGTGGCCACGCGCGCGGTCTGGCAGCACCACGTACGCGGCCGCTCGTACATGCCGGTCGCGCTGGCGGCCGGCATCGGCCTGTTGCTGCAGCTGGTCTCGCTGGCGCACCTGACGATTTCAGCGGGCGCCATGGTCATCGGCCTGGGCACCGCGTTGTCGCTGTTTGCCTGGCAGGCTGCCCTGCTTTTGTGGCTATTCTCGCTACGCGAGTCGGTGGGTGCCCTGGGTCTCGTCATGTATCCGGTGGCCGGCGTCTGCGCGCTGGCCGGCTTGTTGGTGCCGGATCCCAACGGCGCGCGTGAGGCGCTCGACTGGCCGATACAGGCCCATATCCTGTTGTCGATTCTGGCCTATGGGCTGCTCACGCTCGGCGCGGTACAGGCTGTCGTGCTGTGGTTACAGCATCGCCAACTGCGCCTGCGCCCGCCGTCGGGTGTATTCGCGACCCTGCCACCGCTGCAGACCATGGAAACGCTGCTTTTCCGGCTCATCGGCGGCGGCTTTTTTCTCCTGAGCCTGGCCATCGCCACGGGCGCGCTGTTCATCGATAACCTGTTTGCCCAGCACTTAGCCCACAAGACGGTCCTGTCGATCGTGGCCTGGCTCGTCTTTGCCACGCTGTTGTTCGGCCGCTGGCGCTATGGCTGGCGCGGGCGGCTTGCCGTGCGCGGGGCTCTGGTGGGCTATGTGCTGCTTCTGCTGGCGTATTTCGGCAGTAAGTTGGTACTCGAGCTCATCTTGGGCGAACATTGGTCGTAACCGGTTCGTCGGCGCCACGCCGGCGCGCGCTTCATTTGTTCACGAGTTTCTAGTCCTTGGACGCTATTCCCTTATGGATGCTGTTTAGCATCCTGATCGGCATGCTGGTTCTGTCGGCCTTTTTCTCCGGCTCGGAAACCGGCTTGATGACGGTCAACCGCTACCGGATGAAGCATCTGGCCCAGACCGGCCACGGCGGTGCGCGACGGGCCGCTGCCATGCTCGAGACGCCAGACAAGCTGATCGGGCTGATTCTGCTAGGCAACAACCTGGTCAATATCATCGCCTCGTCGCTGGCCACGGTCATCGGCATCCGACTCTACGGTGACTTCGGCGTACTCGTCTCTACGGTGGTGCTGACGATCGTCGTGCTGGTCTTTTCCGAGGTCACGCCCAAAACCCTGTCGGCGCTGTATCCCGAGCGCATCGCCTACCCCGCAGCGTATGTCTATAAGCCGCTGCTCAAGGTCTTTTGGCCACTGGTTTATCTGTTCAACTCGGCCGGTCGCGGCGTGCTCTGGCTGCTGCGGGTCTCGCCCGACGACGCCGCAAGCCACTCGCTATCCTCGGAAGAACTGCGCACGGTGGTGACCGAGGCCGGTGCCATGATCCCGCGACGCCACCAGCAGATGCTGTTGTCGATCCTGGACATGGAAAACGCCACCATCGAAGACATCATGGTGCCGCGCAACGAGATCGTCGGCATTGATATCAGCAAGCCCTGGCCGGAGATTCTTGAACAGCTCGTGCATAACCAGCACACCCGTCTGCCGCTGTACGACGGCTCGATCGACGAGATCCGCGGCATCGTGCACATGCGGCGCATGCTGGCGCTGGTATCCAACAACGAGCTGGACAAGGACCGGCTGCTCGGCTTGGCGCGCGACCCGTATTTCATTCCGGAAAACACGCCGCTCAACCAGCAGCTTCTGAACTTCCAGAACCAGAAGCGTCGTATCGGCTTCGTGGTCGATGAATACGGCGATATCCAAGGCCTGGCCACGCTCGAGGACATCCTGGAAGAGATCGTGGGCGAGTTCACTACCGACCCGCTGACCCGCGTGAAAAACGTCACCATGGACGGTGAAAACAGTTATCTGGTGGACGGCACGGTGGCCCTGCGCTCGCTCAACCGGGCGCTCGGCTGGCGCCTGCCGGTGGACGGCCCGCGCACGGTCAACGGTTTGATCACCGAGCAGACTGAAAACATCCCCGAGCCCGGCACCCGGCTCAAGATCGGCAAATACGTGTTCGAGATCGTGGAAACCGGCGCTAATCTGGTTCAGACCGTGCGCGTACGCCCGCCGCGGCGCAAGCGTCGGGCCCGTACGCTGGACGCCGAGAACGGCTGACGCCTGCGCCTACGAGGCCGCAGCCTCGATGGCATCGCCCAGGCGCGCCACACCCACCACTTCGAGCTCGCCCACGCGGCGCGACTTGGGCGCGTTGGCCTTGGGCACGATCGCGCGGGTGAAGCCGTGCTTGGCGGCCTCGGCCAAGCGCTCCTCGCCGCCGGGCACCGGGCGGATCTCCCCGGCCAGGCCCACCTCGCCGAAGATGATCAGCCGTTCGCCCAGCGGCTTGTCGCGAAAACTCGAGAGTGCGGCCAGGATCACGGCCAGATCGGCGGCCGTTTCGGAGACGCGCATGCCGCCCACGACGTTGACGAACACATCCTGATCCCCCAGCGGTATGCCGCCATGGCGGTGCAGTACCGCCAGCAGCATGGCCAGGCGCTGGCTGTCGGGCCCCAATGCGACCCGTCGCGGATTAGACAACTGTGACTCATCGACCAGCGCCTGCACTTCGACCAGCATCGGCCGCGAGCCTTCGCGCGTGACCATGACGGCGCTGCCCGGCACCGCGGTCTCGTGGCGCGAGAGAAAGATCGCACTCGGATTGGTGACCTGCTTCAGACCGGCCCCGGACATCGCGAACACGCCCAGCTCGTTCACCGCGCCGAAACGGTTCTTGACCGCCCGGATCACGCGGAAACGCGACGAGGCCTCGGCTTCGAAGTACAGCACTGTATCGACCATGTGCTCGAGGACTCTAGGGCCGGCGATCGTGCCTTCCTTGGTGACGTGGCCGACCAGGATGAGCGCCGTGCCAGTGGCCTTGGCAAAGCGCACCAGCATCGAGGCGGACTCGCGAACCTGCGATACGCTGCCCGGCGCCGACGACAGGGCCTGGGAAAAGACCGTCTGGATCGAGTCGATCACCAGCAGTCGCGGGGCCTGGGGCTTGGCCAGCGCCAGCACCCGCTCGACGCAGGTCTCGGCCAGCACCGCCAGATCGGCATTAGCCACGCCCAGACGCTGGGCCCGAAGCTGAACCTGCTCCAGCGACTCCTCGCCCGTGTCGTAAAGCGCGGGGATATCGGCCGACAGCTGGGCCAGCACCTGCAACAGCAGTGTAGATTTGCCGATGCCGGGGTCACCGCCGATCAGGATCACCGAGCCCGGCACCAGCCCCCCACCCAGCACGCGGTCCAACTCGGACAGACCGGTCGGTGTGCGCGGCGTTTCGCGCGGCGTGATGGCGTTGAGCTTTTGAACCTGGGGCGTGGTGTCGCCGAACGAGACCGCCGGCGCGGCTGCCCCCGGCTTGGCGGGCGCGGCCGGCACGCTCTCAATCAACGTGTTCCAGGCCCCGCAGTCCGGACACTGGCCGGACCATTTGGGTTGGGAGGCCCCGCAGGACTCACAGATGAATACGGTCTTGGACTTGGCCATGGCGCCAGACTCGGCCCCCTGCTGGATCGCGCAAACGGGCATACTAGGGCCTGTTGAGGTTTCATACGAGTCCGCGCCAAGCGCTGCTTTGCGGCAAGACGAGGCGTAGCGCGCGCCGCGCAGTCATTCTGCGCAAGCG
>MDSW01014724.1_pt1 | contig 19691 bp, 17 predicted proteins | sample 811171 | NCBI WGS metagenome assembly MDSW01 (sample SAMN05326641, study PRJNA326480) | marine metagenome | isolation source: seawater | place: Atlantic Ocean: North West | collected 2012 | reverse complement strand
TGTCGGAACCTTCAGTGACGCAACACCTTGGTTCCCATCTGGCTCAACCGGGACATTTACCGTCGTGTTCAAGTTTACGTATGCCGACGTCGATGCAAGCGATGATGTTCGGTCTTACAACATCAATTTGACCGCAGAATACAGCGACGTCTCAATCGAACCAGGTCAAGACCCACGAGATACGATATCTGGCTTGCACACCTACGACGGCGAGTTTGTGCTGAACACAGAGCAAGATTATGTCATGAGCGTTTCTGGAACGTCGCATACATGTGGTCAATGTGGATTGATTGCTTACATGGGATGGAACCTGAGAGAACTTGATGGAACAATCGTTGCTACTGAAAATCAAAGCGTTACTACGCTGCCCTCGGGAGGATACGAACAGGCCTTCACCACATCTCTACCAGCACTCAATTATTCCGTGCCTGGTCGATACATCTTTGAATTTGGACTCATCGATAGTTCAAGCAATTACGCTGGAGATCTCAACGATTACAACGACCTCGCTCAAGTTGAAATCGTCCTTGACAACACGCTTGACCTGAGAATAGCGAGTATGTATCCTTCGCACGACCCAACATCCCCGAATTACTACTACGGCGAAAACATGCTTTCTGTCGATGTTGAGAATATTGGGAACTTTACTGTTGAAAACATACAGATCACATTCGAAATGTTTGATGCTTTTGGTGAATCCGAGCATCTTGACCAATGCACCGTCGACCGACTCGGACCCGGTGAAGGATCGACATGTATGTACAACCTCACAAAAGTCGGAGAAGGCAAAGAACTTCGAATATACATGCCAACCGCATTCGACGGTCGTCTCGATACGGGTCCATCCGATAACACACTCATCGAGTTCACGTCGGTTCTCGCAGGCGAAATCCTTCCAATCATTTCCATGAACTCAGTGTCAGGAACATACACAACCGCAGACACCATTGAGTTGACTGCGATTACCAACAGCGTGGCTGCTGCTCCGCTTAACTACACGTGGGTATTGGATACTGTCATTCAACTCGGAACAGGAAAATCAATCTCTGTAGACGCATCCTCCTTCCCGCTGAAAGGATATGACATCGGTCTGTACGTCGAGGATGCGCTTGGATTTACTGCTGAAACACATGCGACAATCTCCATCATTGACGAAGTGCTCATCCAAGAGCAACCATTGATGACCGGCTCTGCTGTTTCGTTAAACAAAGCTCAGTTTATCTACGATGTTTTGCTACCAATTGAAGGATTTGAATACAATATTGCAGGCGGAAAAGAGCCGCTCATGATCATGGATTTCAAGGTCATGGAACTTGAAAATGATTTGCAACCTGCGCAATTGCAATCATTGAATCTTGACATTCACCTCACGAATCTTCTGCCTGAATCGATACCTCACGACTCTGTGGAATTCCTCGAATTAACGTCGTTGGATGATACCTATTGGGACTACCTTGAATCCCCGGATTTCTACAGCTATGACGGTCTGCAAAACATTTCATTGAACCTGAACTCAAACACCATTGTCTTGGTGATTGGTTCGCTGCCTCAACCGAATGTTTCTCTGGAGAATCTTTCGCACAACAAATTGGTTGGCGGAGCCATCGAACTGACGTGGAGCGCTGCAGGAGATGTCGCAAACCCTTACTTCGGTGGCTGGCAAGTTTACAGATTAACCGTCGACGAGTCCGTCGGTACAATCTTCCCCGATCCTGAAGTTGAGACAAATGCAAACCTCTGGAACGTGCTGTTGGCAGACAGTGCCGTTGAGTTGGTTGAAACGGAATCCAGTGGATGGTTGGACCCAATTGCACTGGAAACAGGTACGTGCGCGTCGTATGCAGTCCTACCCACAAATCGAGCCGGGGTACCGGACCTGTCACGAATCAATGTCGTCATGGGCGAATCGGGCAATTCAAGGCTCTGTGGTGATGCGGTACCACCTTCGAGTGTTGTATCCTCGTTCAGTTACACATACCGATTTACAAATTCATCCGAATGCTATGACATGCAACAGAATTGGAATGCTTGTTACGAACTCAACATGACATGGACATGGCCTGCAAATGAAGCAGATGGAGGCGTAACATGGAATATCTACCGAATGGAAGTCCAGCCGAGCAATGTTGACTTGAAGTTCGCCACACCTCTAGCAACTGGCCTTACTGGAGCGCAAGGTGAACAGGGCTCATTCAATCAATCAGGACTTGAACCAGATGGTATTCGCCCTCTTCGCACATACTACTACGTGCTTGCACCGATTGATTCCAAAGGAAACGAGAAAACCCTCGGTCTTTCGAGCCAGAATGTATTGCGAGTCAACATGGCCGATCAGTGGTGGGATTACAACCAACATCTGATTCCAGAGGAGCCTGCTCCTCCTGAACCCCCGTTCGGTGTTTCATGGTTCCAAGATGTGCTTGACTATACCGAAGTCGGAGAATTCCAAACTGCCGGACTTGCTGTCATTGTTCTGGTCGTTCTGAATGCCTTGTTCATTCCGATTACAATCAAGCGCCGTTCTCGATTAAAGCGAGTAATTGCTGCCCGGAAGCGTAATCAAACGACGTTGAACATGGCGGATGACTTCGAAGATTTCTTCGAATGATTCCATTGAAAGTTGAACCGTCATATTCATGACTCAACTGCTGGTGGCTCGCTTCGCTGCGGTGATCGCATAGCCTGGCCATTGCGCTGGATTGCTAATCCAGTGGGTTAAGTCCCTCGGGAGTTCGAATCTCCCTCACCGCGCCACTTATGCCAACGGTCCCAGTACTCCCAACCAGGTCGGTGGAACGAACGATATAACCACCAGCGAGAAGAACATCGCTCCAAGGTACGCCAGTGAACGGAAGAACGATTTGGCTGCTTTCGGCATGCGACCGTTTTCGTCCAACGGCTCGTTCACATCGATTTGCCATACCGATTGTGCATACCAGACCGTAAGGCCGCCTGCAACAAAAGCCCAAAGGAGAGGAAGACCTGATTCCGGCCAGAAACACGGTACTGAACCGAGCAAAAACAACCCACCACAATAGAACTTGGACTCGGTAACGGTTCGTTTTGCTCCTTTTACCTCGTTCATCATTGGGACGTTTGCTTTGGCATATTCTCCGGAGCGATACAAAGCAAGCGCCCAAAAGTGTGGTGGAGTCCAGAAGAAAATCAACGCAAAGAGCATCCACGGTATCGGAGAGCCAAGGTCGAGTGGATTCATTGAGTTGATTGAATCTGCCGCTGCTCCAGCCCATCCAATCAGCGGAGGTGTTGCTCCTGCTGCGCCTCCGATAACGATGTTTTGCGGTGTTCTTCGCTTCAACCACATCGTGTAAATGAAGACATAAAATCCAACAGAAAAGAACGACCAGAACGCTGCCTTCCAATGCAGTAAGAAGAACAGTGAGGAACCTATCGTCGAAAGAAGCACACCAAACACAAGCACGGTCTTGGGCTGAAGCTGTCCCATCGGAAGCGGTCGTTTTTGCGTTCGCCTCATCTTTGTATCGATGTCACGATCGTACCACATGTTGATCGCATTTGAACCGCCAGCAGACAACGTTCCTCCTATCAACGTAATCAACGAAGTCCAAAGCGTGTCGGACCATGATCGTTCGATGTTGATTAAGTCATACCGAGCCAGTGAATCATGGACAAGGATTGCACATATCGCAGTTATTTGCAACAATACGATGACTCTCAATTTCATCAATTTAATGAGGAGGGAGGCGAATGATGGCTGGTCTTCAGTCATTCATCTCACCAATTACATCGGTTTTCCGGAGGTAGGCCAGCCTGAGCATCATCAGGGTTACAGCTGCTGCAATGAACGACGTAACACCAAACACAAGATGGAGCAATGAAATAAATTCTGGGAACTCTTTGGAATCGGCAAAAACAATGTACATTCCACCGACGAAGACGTTCAAAATCCAAAATCCTGTTACAACCTCGGCGGCTCTTGAGAAGGCTTCTCCTTCACCTGCGTCGCGCGCATCGACTCGAATTCTTGCAGCTGTTAGAATCAAAATCAAACCAACAATCGCTGCGCCGAATCTATGGATCATTTGAACGAGAATTCCCGGACCGTCAATGCTCGGTAGAATTGAGCCCTGACACTTTGGCCATCCGTTTGGGAATCCAATACTGCATGATTGGTTGTAGTTTCCTCCAGCCGTACTTGAGACCCATGCTCCAAGAATCAGCAAAATAAACACGGAAGCAGTAATGCTGATCAAACGCTTCTTTTGTCGATGTAGGAACGATTTCGATGTCGACAAGAAAGCCCACTGTGCTCCTTCGTGAACACGCATCGCAATGTACTGCCAAACCAGCAATGAGGTGAAGATGCTCGCAAGGGAAAGATGCATTGCAACCGTCCAATCTGCGTTGTCAAAATAAACGGTAATGGCGCCAGCAATGGCTTGGATTATCAGTAAAAATCCCGAAACGACCGCAAGATTTCTGAGCCCTTCACCGTATTCTGATTTGAGTTTCTGTGCAACAATAGCGTTGATGAGAATGGGTACTGCGATAATACCGACCAGGAGACGATGGAACCACTCGACAAAAATCTCAAAGATTGTGTATCTGTGGTCAGCTCCACGACTGTCAATTTGATCAGGATTCGCTTCCCAATAGGCAGCCTGTTCCGCTTCGTCAACGGCGAAACCCCATGTACCGAAGCACTGCGGCCAATCAGGACAAGATTCTCCTGCATCATGAATGCGAATCGTGCCCCCAACCGTGATGATGAGCAAGGCCATCACTACGAGTACGAGGGGGAGCGTCGATGGTCGCTTCCACCAAGACTGGTCCATGTCAAGCCGTGAGGGCGGCCCTCTTTTAACAAGACCCTGCGTCCACGGACCATGAGGAAGCCAACAGCCTTGCTGGTAGCGCTATTTCTCGCTGTAATTCTCTCATCCCAATCCGTTGCTCACATCGGTCATTTCGGAGAATATGCTCCTGCAAAAATGTATGATGTCCGCACCTTTGATGTTGAATGCGCCCTCTCCAACGAGACATGTTCTTCGCAAGAAACAAAACACTTCATCGAATACTTCTCAGCAGATTGGTGCGAACCCTGTGCACTTGTATCGGAGGAACTCGATTCCCTTAACCGAACGGACACAGTTATCATTCAACACCACCCATCACCAGCAGACCTTCACTTCTATTCGGAATCCAACATACGATTGTACGAAACATACGGTTTTTGGGGAGTCCCTGATGTTGTTCTCAATGGGGAGGGACTTCTTGTCGGCCCGTCCCAATCAAATGAGTTGGAGTCAACATTGGACAACTTTACGCGTGAATGGACGGGCTTCCTCGAGCTCAACATGACCAACGGGCTGCTCTCATGGCAAGCAGATGACGGTCACGTTGTGCATGTTTGGATTACGAAAAATCGTCCTCACGAGTATTCGCTCATCGACCAGCCACTTGTCGTGACAGATCACGCCTTCGCCAATGTAACGAATCAGATTTTCAATTACACGAACGATACGAACGATACAAACGATTCAGAGATGCCATATCATATCTACAACAGCTCGATGAACATCTCACACCTTTTGGATGAAAACGTGACCAGCATTGTTGTAACACTCGAGACGCCTGGTCGAATTCCGCTGACTAGGGCCTCTTCTCTCAGTTCACAAGGGTACGATTTGGTGGATGAAGGACCAAACAATTTCTTCCCTGAGCAACCCAGAGAGGGTGGTGAATCGGATTTAGCCATCGCTGTCTTCGGTCTGATGCTTGCTGCGATCGTTCCAGCCTTCATCATGTATGTTCAGGCCGTTCGAAAACAGAAGGCTTTGACCGATGAGTCTGAATGAGAACCTTCCGATGGGTTGAAGAACATGACCTCAGTCGAAGGCAACGACGGTTACGTCATCAGGTGAAAAAATGGTCAAGCCAGCACGACTCCACACGCGTTTTGAACGAGCTCGAATCATCGGTGCTCGTGCACTCCAAATCGGAATGGGCGCCCCTCTTTACGCCAAGGAAGATGAGCTTCGTAAAGAGTTCAAGGCTGAACTTATTTCCCTGTATGGGCTTGAGGAAGCAAGCGTTCGCTTCGTCCTCGACCCCCTCAAGATTGCAGTGTATGAGTACGACAACGAACTCATTCCAATCGATATCGATCCTCACCTTGATGAGTGATTGAAGAACTGGCCTCCTCGTCGAACCAGCGGGTTGAATCAACCACTGAGTTCACCGGTCTCGCTCATAAAGCGAAGAACGACAACACCGATGACAATCAGACTGATTCCAACAACACCAGCGGAATCGATTTTCTGATCGTAAAGAAAGTAAGACACGATGGTGATGGTCGCGACGCCAACACCCGACCATATTGCGTAGGCAACTCCGACAGGTATTGTATCAAGTGTAAGCGAAAGAAAATAGAAGGCTGCACAATAGCCGATGACGACGATAATTGAAGGACCCCAACGGGTGAATCCTTCCGTCGATTTCAGCGAGGCCGTTGCAACAACTTCAGAGAAAATCGCCAATCCCAAGAAAAGCCACTTGCTCATGACTTATATTGCTCATCGAATGCAATTGAACGTTGCGAATTCTTGCTTGTCGGGAACATGATTAATTAATATCGATAAAAGAAAATTCTGAGGGAGCCAACATTTCATTGGAAGAGCATGAAAGAATCCTTGCCCAAGCCCAAGCATTAGGTTTGAAATTGAGCGAAGATGGTCAACGTTGGGTCCTGATTGATGCTAATTCAGGGGTATCAGAGAGTCCAGATCCGAGTATGAAATCAGAACCTAAACTCAGCATTTTAGCACTTAATTACCTAGTCTTGTTTGCGGTAGTTGGGCTCTCATTCTTCTTGGTGATGCCCATTAACAATCTCGCATTGTTCTTTTTGCTACTCTTTATGGTGCCAGCAGCCCATGCTTTCATTGTCTCACACTATCTAGGCAAGGAATTCAATAAGGGACTTGAGTTCAATAAGGGACTTGGCTTGGCGTTTACCATCTCTCTTCCTGTTTCGATTTGGTCGTATTTTAATCAACTCAAATATGGTTGCTTTTGCCTTTTTTCATGCACATGTCCCCCAACACCATCCTACTATGAGTATCCCATGTTCACAGCGTTGATTGTAGCCATATTGCTATTCATTTACAGTGTGGTCCTGCAAGTTCGTGGCAAGCGGTCGCGTGGATTTGGAGTCTTTGTGGGACTTATCGTGTCGGCCGTTGTTTTCTGGGCATTGACCATCATTGGATTTTGGTCCTAAGGTAGAGCAGGTTCTTCTGATTGCAATATGTTGAAACTTGAGAAGATTGGCGATAATTTACGAGTGGTCAATCCCATCGGTCTTGCTTTCGCTAGATAACACGAAACCTTGTTAGCAGTGTATTGAAGTTTGACGATCAAATGACGTCGATTCGAACAGGGCTTGTGGATACCTTTTCTTCTGACGCTTTGTCGTTTTGTTGCGACTTGAAGAGCAGCGTGCAAAATGCAACACATACAACAAGTGGTAGCAACAAGGGCAAAAACATCTCAAGCGATTGTTGTACAAAGAGTGCAACAACGCCAATCAATCCAAAGATAAATCCCACACCGTTGAGGAGTGGAATTGAAGCTCCGTCGTCCATTTTTTGGCTCAGCATAATTTACATAAGAATTCTAAAGGTATATGACAGTATGTTTTTTCAAAATTGTACTTTTTCGCGAGGATGTGCTCGCAGTACATCGTTTTAAGGAAATATTTCGTTAGGATTTTCGTATATTTTGTTACCCTTTTTTGTTATTTTCCAGTCCGTTTTTGTAATTTGCAGGTTTGAACATGATTTTTGATTCTAATCCCACCCGCATGGATACGCTGGATTTGTCTGAATGCATCAAGCGTTGAATCCGTAATAATCGGATTGAATCACATCTTCCAAGGATTGTCGTGGGAGAAGAACTGTGCGTACTGCCCAGAGATCGGTAAAGATTCGATAGGTTGCCGTCTTATCGAGATAATCGACGCCGCTCGATCCACCTGTCCCCATTCTTCTTCCAATCATTCGCTCAACCATTCGAGCGTGTGCGTGACGGAACAGAAGCATGGACTGTTCGAGTTGGACCATCGAGTCAATCAAACGGCGTGGCCACGAAAGAAGGGGTAATTCAGGATAGGATTCAATGAACAGCAAACCTGCTCGGGCGCGATTAGTGATGCCATTTGGCTTGAGAAAGTCTCGTGCTGATGCAAGATTTGCATCCATTCGCGGCTTCAGAGTGTCCGTGCTTCCGTGACCAATCGAAACCATGTGCGAGATGACTTGGTCGGCGTGCGAGGCCATCGTAGCAAGGTGGGCATCGACATAAGCATCAATGACATCTTGATCCCCTTCGTCAGAGGGCGTGGAACCGTTGACTGGTGTTCGTGCCAGCCAGGATGAGATAAGATCGACAATTGTTGGTTCTTTGGAAACCGACTGAAGGGTTTCAAATGCTTCATCGTTGATTTTTCCCTCATCATTGAGCTTTTTCATGTGGGCCATTGGATCCATGTCGGCGACGCGCGATTCTTGCTTAAGGCCGAGTCGCATCTCCATTGCTCTCATCTGCCAAGATTCGAAACCAGAAGAAGTACCGAGGCGATCCCTGAATGCAAGGAAGCCTTGTGGGCTTAGCGTCTCCATCACTTTCCATTGATTGGCAAGAAGACGAAAGATCTCGATGACACGCTCGAAGTGATGAACGATTTTTGGCAAATACTTCTCATCCACGGAGGCCTTTGCAAGATAGCCGTGGGCTGCATCGAGTTCTATTCGCACCTGTTTGAACCATAATTCGAACGCTTGATGTGTGATGATAAAATGCAACTCGTCATTGGTTGGAGATGGATTGTGCCCCTCTGGCCCGTCTTGCAACTGAAGCAATTCATCAAGACGAAGATACCCAGAATAGGTCATTCGATTCGTTGGTGAACCTGAACCTGCCATGAACTCTGATGGAGATTCGGCACTTGAACTCTTCACCCAATTGCGGTGAAATTCTGCCACACTATTGTTTTCCTAAGGATAACAGTCATAGAGTGCATACGAAACCCCTCGACATGGGCGTAGACCACTCCACACTCCTCTCATGGCTCGCGGACTACGATAAGGACAACATCACCATCGGTGTTGTTGCATCGCACTCATCCCTACAAATCCTCCATGGGGCACGTGTCGAGGGATTCCGCACGCTCGGTATTGCCGTTGGAGAAAACCGTCGACGCTTCTACAAAGCCTTCCCTGGTGCAGAACCAGACGAATGGTTAATGCTCGAGAATTATCGAGAAATGTTCGACTACGCCGAGTGGTTTCGAGAGAAAAACGTGATTATTGTTCCACATGGATCGTTGGTTGAATACCTTGGTAGCGAAAACTTTCGCAACTTAGAGGTTCCAACATTTGGTAACCGAGGGATCCTGCGTTGGGAAAGCAGTCGTGCAAAGCAACGTGATTGGTTGAAGGCCGGAGGATGTACAATGCCGAAAGTGCTTGAAGATCCGCACGACATTGACGGTCCGGTGATTGTCAAATACGCTGGTGCGAAAGGTGGCCGAGGTTACTTCATCGCTCGTGATTATCGTGATTTCCGACGAAATGTTGACATCGAGGAAGAATTTACAATCCAAGAATACGTTCTTGGTTGCCGGTATTATCTCCATTTCTTCTTTGACCCCCTTGCAACAGATGGTTATCAGGTTCAAGGGCGTGGTAAATCCGCCGGCAAGAATCTCGGACGTCTGGAGCTACTTTCAATGGACCGTCGTGACGAGGCAAACGTTGACGAATTCTACAAACTCGGATCATTGCGGGATTTAAGGGAATCTGGTATGGAGCCCTCGTTTGTTGTGACTGGAAATCAACCTGTTGTGATTCGCGAATCGTTGCTTCCGAGAGCGTTCGAAATGGCTGAGGGAACCGTGGCTGCTTCATTCGAATTGGAAGATGAATCAAGAGGCATGATTGGTCCGTTCTGTTTGGAGACCATCGTAACGGATTCGTTGGAATTCAAAGTGTTTGAAATCAGTGCACGCATCGTGGCCGGTTCAAACCCGTTTGTCGGCGGATCGCCTTACTCTGACATCAATGAAACCCGAATGTCAACTGGACGTCGCATTGCTCGAAGCGTACGAAATGCGCTCAAGGATGACCGCCTCGACGACATTCTTTCGTGACCTCAATCCAAATCGGGTGCTGGAGGGACACCAGAACCATCATCTTCGGGTTCAGTTCCTACCTCACTTTCAATTTCATCAACGAGTTCACCAAATTCAACTTGCTTTGGAGTGCTCTCATCGATGAGAATTTGGTCCGCACCGATCTCTCCGCTTTCAGCTCGTCGAAGTTGTTCTTCCAAATCTCGCTTGATTCGTTCCCTCTCTTCCATGGTAGGAACGCTGAAGGAACAGACGAGTTGTATCTCCTCACCGAAGGTCAATTCCCCAGTGTATTCCATCAAATCACCGTACGCATTGGCGATAACTTGGAATTTTGTCGGATCTTTGGAACGACGCTTCTTGTGCTTCTTGTAATAATGGACAAACACTTGGTAAGTCCCTGCAGGAGCTTCACCTTCAGGCCAAACCACGTTCTCAACTGGTTTTCGTGAGTCTGGTCGGACGTTCGCATCAACATCCAGTTCACCGTTACAAGCCGATTTCCGATTCCCTCCGTGAATTCGCTCACCCGATGGGCAGACGACGTGGAGATCGAGATCGTTGTAATTGTTCCACATCAACGAAACTTGAACATCGGATGAGCGAGCACCTTCTCGCTCAAGACGGGCTCGAAGTTCCTCAAGCGCACGGGAGGCAGCCTCTCGACGTTGGAGGGCTTCCTTTTCTTGCGCTGCACGAATTTGTTTCAAACGTTCTTCTTCTGCTGCTGCAAGTTCAGCTTGTCTCGCTGCTTCCTCTGCATCACGCTCTGCTTGTGCGGCAGCATCTCTTTCAGCGTTCGCTCGTGCCTCTTCAGCAGCACGTTCTGCCTCGATACGATCCTTCTCAGCTTGTTCCTCTTGTTCTTTCTTGAGGCGTTCTTGCTGTTCAGCAAGGGCTGCTTCTTCCTCTTCGAGGCGTCGACGCTCTTCTTCCTCTTCTCGACGAGCCCATTCCTCGTCACGGCGACGACGACGTTCGAGCATTTCCTCCTCCGTCTCCTCGCTTTCTTCTTCGTCAAGCGCAGGCGGTTCCGGCTCAACAACGGGCTCAACAATGGGCTCAACAACGGGCTCAACAACGGGCTCAATCGTTGGTTGTTCTTGTTGAATCAATGAGATGCTTCCACCGGACAAGTTTCGGCGTCGACGCTCAGACTCGATCAACATGAGTTTGCGTTCAAATTCTGAGCGAGCACTGGAAAAACTTGAACCTTGAACAGGCGTTCTTAATCCATCGGCAATCATGCCTTGCCGCACCTCAAGAGCGGCATCTCGGCGAATAAGAACGAACCAAACACCGAGAAGAAAGCCTCCTCCTAGGATGGCCAAAACAAGAATGGAGCCCGTTTCCATGATTCTCGGAAAGCACACTGTGTCTTTTATCATTTGCTTAGTTGATTTGAGGTTGCGTCTATGCAAAGCATTGAATGTGTCAAGCATCTCGTCACGCCATGAACAAGTCCGAACGGCTTGAACATCTCCTTCCAAACGGGAGAGGCGTGTGGATTCCGATTGACCACGGAATGTCGGACTATCCAACCCAAGGTTTGGAGGACACGGAAGAATTGATTCGACAGTTGGTATCTGCTGGGGTTAATGCCATTGTTGCCCAGAAAGGGGTTGTGAGTTACTACAACCACCTTTGCAAGGACAGCAGCACGAGCATGGTGATTCACTTTTCTGCGTCGACCCGTCACGGTGGACGTGACGCCAGTCGGAAGGTGTCCGTAGGACAAGCTTCAGAGGTTGAAGCAAGAGGCGGTCTCGCTGCATCTGCCCAGGTTAACATTGGCTCTGAAGGTGAGGCAGAGATGCTGGAAGCGATGGGCGACCTGACCACGCAGTGCCACCAACTTGGATTGCCTGTTCTTGGGATGATTTACGCACGTGGGCCCAATCTTAACATCGTTGAAGGGGACCCAACACGGGGTGTCGCTCATGCGGCTCGAGTGGCTTTTGAGATTGGCTGCGATGTCGGGAAAACAACGTGGACCGGTGACGAAGAATCCTTCTCTCAAGTGACCTCCGCTGCTCCTATTCCTTTGCTCGTTGCTGGGGGAGCGAAAACCAATACCCATGAAATGCTGTCAATGGTCGAGAAGGCCATGAAAAACGGAGCTGCTGGTGTATGCATGGGGCGCCAAGTTTTTGCCCATGAGTCCCCTCAATCCGTTGCAAAGGCATTGATGATGATCGTTCATGATGGTGCATCTGCAGAAGATGCGATGAAAGCCGTCAACTTATGAGGGATGAACATGGAAATATGGCTCGATGCACTCGATAAAACGGGTCATTTCGCTGTTGATGCCACGTTTTCAACAAAAGATGATTCTGATATTCGCTTGACAGATGGTCTTCTGTACAGGGATGGAGTGATGATTGGTGGACATGTTCACATCGATTCTGAAGAGGCCCAGACAAAGGCCCGCAGTCTAGCAGGAAGCGTCGAATGGATTCTACTTACCTTCGAGAATTGGTCGATGATTCCTATTGAGAACATTGTCGCCGCAGCAGAATCAACACCGACAAAGGTGGCTGCTCAAATCACGCAGCCTATCGAAGCACAAGGGGCTGGCTTCGCATTGGACATAGGTGTTGATGCTTTGTTGTGTTCCGAAGAATGCGTCGAAGCCGCCCAAGTTGTTAAGTCTCTACGGCTCGAGAATACAGTTGCGACAACTCCTGAGAGAACTACCCATTCAACGCCGGCCAAGCTTACAACCATGACGGTTACCGATGTTCAGGAAGGTCATTCTGGAGATCGTGTGTGCATCGATCTTCTGTCCATGTTGAACGAGGGAGAGGGTGTTTTGGTTGGCTCAACCTCTCGCTCATTTGCCCTTATTCACGGCGAAACTATTCAATCGAAGTACGTCCCAACAAGACCCTTTCGAATCAACGCTGGGAGTGTTGAGGCATACACCTACCTTGCCGACGGCTCCACAAAATACCTCTGTGAGATACATTCCGGTGACGAGATATGCATCATTGGGCAAAGCGGAGAATCGAGAACCGCAACCGTAGGTAGAATGAAAATAGAGACAAGACCACTCATTCTATTGAGGTTTCAAGATGAAAATACTAATGAAGGTCATGTATTCATTCAGCAAGCGGAGACGGTTCGCTTGGTTCTAGAGAACGGTGGAGTCTGTTCGGTTACTGATATCTCCGTTGGAGATCGCATTCTCGGATGCTCATTTTTCTCTACTCGTCATGTGGGACAGAGTATCTCTGCACCGTCAAAGGAGCGTTGATGCATGGCAGTCTTGGGCAAAGGTGCTGCGCATGGTGCATGCAGTCTTCTCCACGCAGCAGGCACCGGTTACGGTGCAAGCATGGCACTGGATCTCCCGATTCTCGTCCGTATTTTGGACAAGAAGAGCAAGCGTGAACTGCATGATGAGGATGGTTTGTTACCCCATGTCGCTGATGCTTGGAAAAATGCAGGTCATGAATTCCCAATCGATAAGGCGGACATGCATTGGGCAGTTCAATCAAGGATTCCTGTTCGAGAGGGATTGAAATCATCCTCGGCTCTTTGTGTCGCAGCCGTGCGTGCTCTTTGTGATTCCACAGGAACCGATCTTGAATTGCATGAAATCGTAGCGATCGCTGTTGACGCTCAAGTCAGGGCTGAGATTACCCTAACTGGCAGCATTGATGATACATGGGCTTGCGCAACAGGTGGATGGAAATTAATCAATGCCAACGAGCCGGATGTTGCTCAAGGTGTTCTTCTGGAGGGGGATGGACCTGCGAGAGAGGATTGGAAGGTGCTTGTCGTTTCTCGTGGCCCTCGAGAGGCAAGACCAACGCTCGAGGATTTCCTCCCACATCAACAGCAATTTATTCAAGCACTCAATGCTGTCCAAGAAGGAAACGCATTGGTAGCATTGACACTCAACGGTCGAGGAGTGGTTGGGGCAACAAAAGACCAACGAGCAAGAATTCTTGCAAACGACGCACTCGTCAACGGCGCTCGCGCAGCAGGTCCGACTGGGTCGGGTACTGCGATCGTCATCGTCATTCCAATCCAATTGGAAGGCGTGATCAAACGAATCAAATCGTGGTATGCAAACAAGCACCCTGAATTTAATGTCATTGAAACGAGTTTCATTAATCCAGAGAAAAAAGACGCTGAGGAGTAAGGCTCAACTTCTTGAATGCGAGTTGTGTGGCCGAATTGAGCCCAATGAAGATGCGCCTCGGGGAATCCCTGACAATGACCTTGTTTGGCGAAAGTCATGGACAGTTGGTTGGAGCCTTGTTGGAGGGCGTCCCTCCCGGACTCCAAATCGATGAGAAGCGTATTGCACAACGTATGATGACTCGACGACCTGGCGGTCATTTTGCAAGCAAGCGGAACGAGGATGATACGGTGGAGCTGCTTACAGGCGTCCACGAAGGTTTTGCCACAGGGCAGCCGATCTTACTGCAAATCCGGAACAAAGACTCCCGTTCGAGTGATTACAGTTTCATTCCCAACCATCCACGACCGGGTCATCAAGATCTCCTCATGCAAATACGGAGTGGGGGGTTTGCTGATTTGCGAGGCGGGGGTTCCTCCTCTGCTCGATTAACCGCAGGTATTGTCGCAGCGGCTGCACTCGTCGAGCCACTGCTAGGTGACATCAAAATCGAGGCACATGTTGGTGCAATTGGACCTATTGAAGCAGCACCAATTGATACGTGTCCAGATGGATGGGAAAACGAACTCTGCGAGCAACTTCGCTGTCGCGATCCAAATGTTGTCGAAGAAATGAAAAAACATGTTACAGCAATTCGTAAACAGAAGAATTCGACTGGAAGTCGCGTTGATGTTCTCATCAGCAACCTCCCACAAGGAATTGGTGAACCTTGGTTTGACGGTCTTGAGCCTGCACTTGGACGCGCCTATCTTTCGATTCCTGCTTGTCGAGGTGTGGCTTTTGGAAAAGGGTTTGAAGCGGTTGAGATGACGGGCCTCGAGCACAACAGCCCATGGGGAGGCTCCAAACAACAGCCACTGCAAGAAGGAGAGCGTCCTGATGGAAGCATTGCTGGTCTGTCGTCTGGTTCGGACCTCTATGCCAAGATTGCGTTGAAGCCGCCCTCGAGCATAGCTCACGAACAAACGACGTTGGATTTGGCTGATGGTCAAAAGAAACCTCTTGTTGTCAAAGGGCGCCATGACCCTGTCCTTGGTCCAAGGGCTGTGAGCGTTGCTCGGGCAATGACGACGTTGGTCCTATGCGATCTCATTCTCAGGAAACGTGATGCGTTGTGACCAAGCGAATCATTCACAAGTTTGGGGGCTCATGCCTCCGAGAACCTGGAGACATCGAGAAAATTGCTGAAGTGATTCAAGGAAATCACCAAGCGATTCTTGTTGTTTCTGCACTGTGGGGTACGACCGATCGATTGTATCGTGCTGCGAAGGATCCACGATATGCAAGTAGATTGGTTCAGGACTTGTCAAAGCAACATCTACGCTTCGCTCCAGGTCTTGATTCATCAAAGAACGCCCATTTGTTTTCCATGGTTCTGCACACGCTCAAAGACGCTCTGCGTTTGTTGGCCCAAGACCCGAATGACCAATCTGCATTGAACAACCTTCTCGCATCGGGAGAGCGCTTGAGTGCATTGGTCGTTGCACATCGATTGCAAGAATATGGTTTTGATGCATACCCGCTTGGCGCTGAAGACATCGGAATCACTCTCGATGGAAATTACCAGGCCAATCACGTCGATTTGCAAGCATCAAGCACGAAACTCGACCGAGAGACACTTCACGGCACGCCGGTTATCACGGGTTGGTTTGGTGAAGGACAGAACAAGGACATAGCAATCCTCAGCCGAGGTGGCTCGGATCATTCTGCGACTGCAATTGCAAATCTCATTGAAGCCGATCGGGTCATCCTCTGGAAAGATGTACCCGGAATATTCAGATTAAACCCTCGTTGGGGTATCCGCTCGGAAACAATCCCGTATCTCGATTATTTGGAAGCAATTGAATTATCCCTGATGGATACACCTGTCCTGCACCCCTCTACAATCGAACCACTCATTGAACCAAACATCCAGTTGGAGGTTCGGCATCTCCACCACTCAGGTGCTGAACAGAAAACCATCGTTGGACCAAGACTCCCTGAAGACCAACTGAAAGCAGTCGGCTGCCTTCCAAATGTCATCAGTCTTGGCTTCTCTCACCATCACGTGGATTCACATCAACGCCAGCTTGTGAAGATTCTTGGTGAGTTAGCCCAAAATGAGGTCCATTGGTGGGGTTTGGAATCCAGACTAGGCGATTCTCGACTCATCGTCTCACAGCATGACATGCATCGTGCGGCTTCGATTTTCGATCGATTTGACATCGAAGCCGATCATCATTATCACCTCGGTTTATTGTCACTCATCGGATGTCGAGAAAGCGACATGGCTGAAATCAATTCATTGTTTGATTCAACCGAATATGAACTTACTTGGCTCAATCAGACAAGCTCAGCAGCACGAGTGGCAATCGACGGAGAAGATTTGAGCGAGGCTCTCCAGATGTTGCACAGCTTCATTCAACAAAGAATTCAAGCTAAGATTCAGCAGATTTGATTCACTCATCGTTGCCTTCTCGGCGCTTCTGAATGTATGTTGGAAGGTCAAGAGCAAACAATCCCCCAACAACCAGGAAGACAAACAGCGTTCCAAGCGCTACACCGTAGACGGATCCAAGTTCGACCGATTCACTCAAACGGGTTGCAGTATCTTCTGACAAAATCCCCACCACCCATGGTAGGATGGTGTTTGCAGAGAGAACCAGGGTTGCAAGAACGGTTGCGACGATTGGATTGATAATAAGCGAGCGATGGTATTTGCCAACAATTTTCTTTGGGTTCATGACATAGACTTCGTTTGTTCGAATGCTTGTGTCCAGCATTGAGTAACGAAGTACTCCGTTTGATAGTTCGAAGTACATGATAAGGAGAACGGAGTAAATGACGACCAATGAGGCAAGAATCGTTGGGCTATCTGCCAGCCCGAAGAGATTGTTCACACTTGTCTTCGATGAAGCAAAGCGCATGATAGCCAGAATAAACAACACATACGATCCGAGCATATATCGCGCATCTCGCTGGTAAGCGCCCCAGAAACCAAGACCTGTCGCACCCACAATAATTCCAATCTGGAACAACAGTGCGAGGTCTGCGCTTCCAAGAAGCATGAACCAAATGGTTCCCTCTGGAGGCGATATGATGTAGGTAAGAAGGGCAAGTCCAACGAGGATTACGTAGACGCCAAGTTGCATGTTTTGCACAAACTTGTCCGGAGGTAGGAATTTCATTTTCGGAACAATAGGTCCTCCAATAAGGCTCTCAATGAAGGAAGGCATTTCCAATTCAGGAATTGCGTCCTTTGGTATTTCAGAGCCAATGCCTGCCTGACCGGCTGCCTTTTTCCGACTTGGAGCGGACGAACGGACAACCTTACCATCATACAGATGGGCAGTATCAGAGGACGGTTTTCGCATTGTCATGTTCTCACCTCAGAACCCTCTTGCACCTGCAAGTGCTGTTGACAGGAGCATATCAGGCTCCCAATCCATGATGTTCACACCGAGTCCACGTAACTCACCGATCAGAACGTCTCGTTCTGTCTTCATGACCTCGTAGCCTGTTCGGTCAAGTCGCTTTGCATCGAACTCAAACTCAAGTGATGATGGTGTAAGCACAGTGACGTCGAAATCACGAGCTCGGAAATCTCGTAGTGCATTAACAATGGTCGGGTCGTCCTCTAAATTTGAGAGGAAGATGATTGGACTACCTTTGTTGATGTGTGGTAGAATTCGGTTGACAACAACTTGGAGAGGAATGTTTCCACGAGCGACTGCTCCTGCAAGTTTTGTTAAAATCACATACAGTTGCTTCTTTCCAGTGTCACGGTCGACGCTCACCACTTCATCCCCGTACACAACAACGCCTACAGAGTCACGACGGCCCAAGAAATACTTGGCCAAGGAGGCAGCAGCACGCGTGGAATAAACCAACGCGTTGCGACTTACTGGACCTGTTTCGCTCACAGCACGTGAATCGATGATGATGATGACGTCAGAGACTGCGTCTCGTTCTCGCTCATTGACCATCAACTTGCCTGAGCGCGCATAGGCACTCCAATTTATTGCACGGAAAGAGTCTCCTTCGAAGTACTCACGGAGCGAGTAGAACTCAGAACCGGGACCAGGTTGGCGAATGTTGACAGCGCCAGTAAAGATCTTCGGGACACGGGATTTGACAAAGGTCTCTTTGAGGTCCTCCATCTTCGGGAACACAAGGAAATCGTTGTAGACATGCATTTCTTTTTCCTTGTGAAACAAGCCGAACGGGTCTTGAATCCGAACAGCAACAGGTCCTATGCTGTAAAAGCCTCTTAGTGGACATTCAAGTGTGTACTCGATGTAGGTCTCACGTCGTGGGCCGAGTTCCATCAGAATGTAGTTCGAGCCTTCCTTGATACGCATAACCTCTGGAACTCGATCTCGAACTTCGAGAATCTTTGCAAGTCCAGAATTGTTCTGCATACGTAACGTTACTGTCAATTCACCGTCCTCAAAAATTCGTGCTCCTGAGAGTTTTCTCATCGCAAGGACGCTACCTAATGCAACGCCTTCCTCACCAGTCCACTCATCGGCGCGACGGCCACTGGAGGCAACGTCAGCATGGCCGCCGAACAATGCAGCCCACGTTAGGAATACGAAGATCACAACAGCAATTGTGACCAACTGCGAATTCCTAAGCGTGAGGCCAAGAAGATACATGGCGACTGCCATGCTTCCTAGCATTGCTGATTTGCGACTCCACATCCGAGAACACCTCTATACAAGTTCGAATCAATGTCTTCAAACGGTAGGTACTGGAACTTCTCGTAGAATGCTTTGCATAACTTCGCCAGCCTCGAGACCCTTGATTTGATGCTCAGGTTTGAGGATGATTCTGTGTGCAATCGCAAGTTCTGCAACCGATTTGATGTCATCAGGTGTCACGAAGTCACGTCCACGTAGTGCGGCCGCTGCACGGCCAGTCTTGAGCAATGCTTGAGAACCACGAGGCGAAGAACCGACGAGAACACGAGGGTCCTCACGAGTTCGAGCAACGACTTCGACCATGTACATGCGAAGGGCAGGGTCGACGTAGACGTCTTCACAAGCCTGTTGCATTGCGATTACACGTTGTGGATCAGTGATTACATCGACATCGACAGCGTCTTTACCACGTGTGATACGTCGAGAAAGAATCTCGTCTTCATCAGCACGGTCTGGGTAACCGACACTCATCTTGAACATGAAACGGTCCAATTGCGCCTCAGGTAGAGGGTAGGTACCTTCCTGTTCAACAGGGTTCTGTGTCGCCATAACAATGAATGGTGCTGGTAATTTGTGAGTGACTGTTCCGATAGTCACCTGCTTCTCCTGCATAGCCTCAAGCAAAGCTGCTTGAGTCTTAGGAGGAGCACGGTTAATCTCGTCAGCTAGTAGCAGGTTACAAAAT
>MDSW01183105.1_pt1 | contig 19698 bp, 18 predicted proteins | sample 811171 | NCBI WGS metagenome assembly MDSW01 (sample SAMN05326641, study PRJNA326480) | marine metagenome | isolation source: seawater | place: Atlantic Ocean: North West | collected 2012 | reverse complement strand
TACAGATGGAAGTTTGCAAATTGCTATAGACGCTATGAATGCTGCTAGACATTCACATAGTTTCTTATCTGTGACAAAAGAAGGTAAATCGGCAATATTCAACACAGCGGGTAACGATGATTGCCATATTATTCATAGAGGAGGCAACGGAATGGCAAATTATTCATCAAAAGACGTTAAGGAGTCCTCTAGAATACTGCAAGATAATAACATGAAGTCGAATATTATGATTGATGCTAGTCATGCAAATAGTAACAAGGATTTTAAAATGCAAAGCAAAGTTGTAGACAATGTGATAAAACAACTCAGTGATGGTGAGAGAAACATTATAGGAGTGATGTTAGAGAGTAATTTAGAAGAAGGGAACCAAAAAATAGATAGCAGAGACAAATTGAAATATGGACAGAGCATTACAGACTCATGTATCGGTTGGGAAGAGACTGAAGAAATTATTGAAAAATTAGATACCACATTAAAAAATATATATGAAGATTAAAACCCTAGAATCATCTCAAAGTAATTTCAATAAAAAATTATTTAATCATTTATCAACCAGGCGAATTAATTCAAAGTCTGTAGAGATTGAGGTAGATAAAATACTCAACAATATCAAGAAAAATAAAGATAAAGGATTGCTATCGCTTATAGCAAAGTTTGATAAGACTAAGTATAAAAAAATATCAGATGCAGTTATTACAGACAAAGAAATAAAAAATGCCTATTCTGATGTCTCTAAGAGAATTGTGTCAAACCTAAAAATAGCAATAAATAATATTAAAAAATTTTCGAAACAACAAAAACTAGCGGGCTGGTCTATTAATGTCAAGGGCTCAAGACTAGGTGAGAAAGTCACGCCGCTGGAAACAGTTGGTATATATGTTCCTGGTGGCAAAGCAAGCTACCCTTCTACAGTATTAATGAATGCAATACCAGCTAAAATAGCGGGCGTGAAAAATATAATCATGACTTGTCCTCCGATAAATGGAAAACTTAATCCGCTTGTACTCATAGCCGCCCATCTTTGTGGAGTCAACAAAATATATAAGTTTGGAGGTGCTCAAGCTGTTGGTGCACTTGCTTATGGTACTGAAACAATTACTCCTGTAGATAAAATTGTGGGTCCCGGAAATATATATGTCGCAACTGCTAAAAAAAGAGTTTTTGGTACAGTTGGGATTGATAGCTTTGCTGGTCCATCAGAGATTTTGATAATCGCAGATCCAAAAGCAGATCCAAAATTTATCGCTACCGATATGTTTGCGCAAGCAGAGCATGATGAATTAGCACAGGCAATACTTATAACGACAAGCAAAAAGCTAATCATATCTGTGCACGAGATGATCAATGAGATGATAAACGATCAACCAAGGAGGAAAATTATAACCAAATCACTCACATCACGCGGACTCTTTATTAGAGCTAAGACTCCAAGAGAGATAATCACTTTAGCTAATAAAATTGCTCCAGAGCACCTAGAAATTTTTGGATATGAAAATATGAAATTTGAAACAAAAATTAATAATGCAGGCGCGATTTTTGTTGGAAAAAACAGTCCTGAGGTTTTTGGTGATTACTGTGCAGGCCCTAATCATGTTCTTCCAACGAGTGGGTCAGCCAAGTTTGCTTCACCTCTTGGTGTATACGATTTTTTAAAAAGAACAAGTTTAATGAAAATATCGAAATCACACTCAAAAGAACTATCTTATGTGGCGTCTATGCTAGCAGATTGTGAAGGATTAAGTGCTCACTCCTTATCGGCTAAACTTAGGAAATAAAATTACCTTTTAATTGTTCTATGCGCTTCGGGCATAGCAGCAACTTTTATAATTGAATTAATAATGGTACCTTCTCTGCGTAATGTAATATTTATCTCCTGATCAACTTTAAGAGAAGCAACAATTTTCACTACTTGCTGTATATTATCTATCTTTGTATTGTTTATGTTAATAATAATATCTTTGGGCATTAAACCAGATAAATCAGCAGGACCGTTCTCAAGAACATTAGTGATAATAACACCCTCATTTGTATCATATGCGGATAGTCCTACGTAACCTCTTACCACTCTGCCATATTTTATTATCTGTTCAGTAATTTTTCTGACAAGATTTGCTGGTACAGCAAGACCGATACCATCACTTCCTCCACCAATTGACAAGTTCATTGTGTTTATTCCAATTAAATCACCTTTAGTGTTTACCATTGCACCGCCTGAATTACCTGGATTAATTGCAGCATCAGATTGTAAAAATTCATCAAGTGGATTTTCAGTGATGTGTCCACTGTTGGTTCTTGAGATAATTCCTTGTGTCAATGTTTGCCCAACACCGAACGGGTTTCCTATTGCTAGAACTATATCACCTATTTTTACCTTAGATGAGTCTGAAAAGGTAAGTGGCGTTCCACTATAACTAGATTTCAGTAACGCTATATCCGTTATTGCGTCCACACCGACAATTTCTGCTACATATGATAAATTATCACCTGTAATTACACTAATTTTATTTGCACCTCTAATTACATGCTCATTGGTTACAATGTGCCCTTTGTCAGTAACAATAACACCAGAGCCTCGTCCACGATCAGTTTTGATTGTTACCACAGAATCTTTTACAGCATTATAGATATTATTGTATGAATTTTTAATTACCGCGGTTTCCTCTTGATTTGATTCTTTGATATTAATTGAAACAGAATCCCCAGTCGTAAATAAGTAAGCAATAATGCCAGCAACGATTCCTAATACCACATATTTTGAAAGCTCTTTAAACATAATCTTAATTACTATGTTTAAAAGTATATATTAGAGAATGATTATATGATATATTACGCACAGAATTAAACTTAAGTTACAGGGATGACAAACGATAGCAATTCACTAAAAAGAAGAAATTTTCTTACAGGTCTGACAAAAGTTGTTGGTGGTGTCGGGGCTGTTTTTGCTCTTATACCATTTCTATCTTCAATGTCTCCTAGTGAGAAGACAAAAATGGCTGGCGCCCCCATAGAGATTGATATATCGTCTATCACTCCTGGTACTTTCAAAATAGTAGAATGGAGAGGTAAACCTGTATGGGTCGTTCATCGAACTCCTGAGATGTTGGACGTAATCAACAACGAAGTTGACTACCTAGCAGATCCAGAGTCGAGTACCGAGATGCAACCTCTATACGCTCAGAACAAATATAGATCGGTGAAACCAGAGTTTTTGGTGTTACTTGGTGTCTGTACTCATCTCGGGTGTTCGCCACTATATAAACCGGGTGAAAATAAAGAGTTAGGGCTGGAGTGGAAAGGAGGATTTTTTTGTCCATGTCATGGGTCAAAGTTTGATTTATCTGGTAGAGTTTTTAAAGGTATGCCCGCAGGTAATAATCTTGAAGTACCACCTTACTATTTCGCAAGTGAAACAAAACTCATTGTTGGAGAGGATAAAAAATCATGAGTAAGTTTGTAGCGTGGATAGACCAAAGGTTGCCGGTAAGTAAATTCGTTAAGAACCACTTATCAGAATACTATGCACCTAAAAACTTCAACTTCTTCTATTTCTTTGGAAGTCTAGCTCTGTTTGTTTTTATACTTCAAATAATTACTGGAATATTCCTCACTATCAATTATAAACCTGATGCTGCATCAGCTTTTGCATCAGTGGAGTATATAATGAGAGACGTAGAGTGGGGATGGTTAATAAGATATATGCACTCTACAGGGGCATCCTTCTTTTTTATAATAATTTATCTACATATGTTGAGAGCATTAATGTATGGCTCATACAAAAAACCTAGAGAGCTACTATGGCTGTTTGGTATGTTTATATTTGTATTACTAATGGCAGAAGCATTCATGGGATACCTTCTACCTTGGGGTCAAATGTCTTATTGGGGCGCACAGGTGATTATTTCACTTTTCGGAGCTATACCCTTTATAGGTGAATCTCTAGCACTGTGGATAAGAGGTGACTATGTGATTTCAGATGCAACATTAAATAGATTTTTCGCTTTTCATGTAATCGCACTACCACTACTATTATTTGCTGTCATATATTTGCATATTGCAGCTTTACATACAGTGGGATCAAATAATCCAGATGGAGTTGAAATTAAAGCTAATAAAAATCCTGATGGTACACCTGTAGACGGGATTCCATTCCATCCATATTATACTGTCAAAGATATCTTTGGTCTGGCTGTTTTTCTTACAATATTTATGTTTGTGGTGTTCTTTATGCCTGAATTTGGTGGCTTTTTCTTAGAGAAAGATAATTTTGTTCCTGCTGATCCCCTCAAAACACCAGAACACATTGTTCCAGTTTGGTATTTCACACCATTTTATGCAATACTCCGTGCGATACCAGACAAACTAGGGGGAGTCATTGCGATGGGTCTTGCGATTTTTGTACTGTTCTTAATGCCATGGATTGACAGGTGCAAAGTAAAATCCATAAGATATAGGTCTTCGACTTATAAAATACTGTTAACTTCATTTGTCGTAAGCTTCATTGGTCTTGGTTATATAGGTATGCAAGCACCAACACCAATTTTAACTGCTCTGGGCCGAACTTTTACTCTAATTTATTTTGCATTTTTTATTGTTCTATATATCACAAGTAAAAACGAAAAAACAAAACCTGTGCCTGAACGAGTGACTATGCATGAATAAAGGGTATGCATTTTTAGCACTAACCTTTTTTCTATCAGCATCAGTATTTGGTGCATCAAGTTCATTGCCACTAAAACCAGTTTTCATTGATTTAGGCAACAAATCATCTATGCAACGAGGCGCACAAATTTTTTTCAATAACTGCTCCGGATGTCATACTTTACAGTACCATCGCTATAGCAAACTTGTAGACGATTTAGGTATTTCTGAGGACATGGTTAAATCAAATCTCATTTTAACGACTCAAAAAGGCGAATCGACAAAACTCGGTTCAACAATCATAAATGCAATCAATCATGACTCTATTAAAGAGGCATTTGGTGTTGTTCCCCCGGATCTGACCCTTACCGCAAGATCACGAGGACCTGAATGGATATATACTTTTCTCACATCATTTTATGAGGATAATACGAGACCAATGGGGGTTAATAACTCTCTCTATCCGAATGTCAACATGCCCCATGTATTATGGTACAAAGAAGGCCTCAAAAGTTATGATGGAAATAATCAACTTTTTATTAAAATTCCAGGTCAACTTACACAAAAAGAGTATGAACAAGAAATCACTGATCTAGTGAACTTTTTGACATATGTCTCTGAACCAGCCCAGCTTGAGAGATATTCAATTGGATTTTGGGTAATGATATTCCTTGTATTTTTTGCTTTTATTACTTATCTTCTTAAGATTGAATACTGGAGAGACGTTAAATAATGACTTTATTGGCTAATCGCAGATCTGCGATACTCCTTTTTTCTCTACCCAATTGTTTGGACAGTCATAGGACTCGTATTGTAATCAAAGAAAAAGAGATATCGGCTGAAATTCATGAAGTAGATTTAAATGATATCCCTGATGAAATAAAAATCCTTAGTCCATATGATCAATACCCTTCATTAGTTGATCGTGAACTTGTATTGCAGAATTCTCGAGTAATCATTGAATACTTGGATGAACGATTTCCGCATCCTCCGCTCTTGCCTGTTGATCCAATTTCCAGAGCAAAATTTAGGCTTGCACTAAATGAAATAGAACACCATTGGTATCCTAAATATGCTCAGTCATATAAAGATGAAGCTCTCGATTCTAAGTTTATAGATGAAATTAAGACATATTTACTTGAGATTGCACCACTGATAAAGAAAAAATTCTTTATGAGTGATGATTTTGGTTTAGTTGATTCAAGTTTAGCTCCATTATTGTGGAGACTAAAGTCTCTAGATTTTGACTTGGCGGATAATAACAAAATAATTACTGATTATTCTGAGAGAGTATTCGATAGAGAATCTTTCCAAGATAGCCTCACTGAGACCGAGAAAGAACTTTTCTAAATTAGTTGTCAAAAATCTAAAAATTTTAAATAATCAAAGTATGAAACTTTTCATTGTCGTAAAATAAATTTATGTCTGGAAATCTATATTTGGTATCCACTCCAATTGGTAATTTAGATGATCTAACACTTAGAGCATTAAAAACCCTTAGTACAGTCGAAGTGATATTTGCTGAAAGCGTGGAGAGAACAAAAAAGCTGTTATCACATTTTAATATAGAAACAAAAATACTTTCCTATAATAAAGATAATGAGAGGAGGAAAGTAAAATCAATCATTAAGCTTCTGGAAGAATCAAAAAATGTAGCACTAGTGACAGATGCTGGTACGCCTTGCATATCTGATCCAGGGTTTTATCTTTTATCAAAGCTAGATAAAGACATAAACATAATACCAATACCAGGAGCTTCATCACTGAGTTGCGCGTTGTCTGTTTCAAGGATTCCAATGAATTCATTTATTTTTCTTGGTTTTTTACCAAAAAATGAATCAGAGAGGAGAAATAAACTTACGGAAGTATCATCTACACAATTTCCTCTTTGTTTATTTGAGAGTAAATATCGTCTTCTTAAGCTGTTGAGAGAGATTCAAGAAATTTATGGCGACGACACACAAGTAGGAATATTTAAAGAGATGACGAAACTTCATGAATCTATAATCCATGAATCTGTTGTAAAACTTATAGAGGATTATGAAACATTGAAACCCAAAGGAGAGTTTGTAGTTATTGTTTCTCCAAAATCGGCTTCTTCCAAAGTCATATCTTATGATTTAGTAGCTCAGCATCTAATTTCCAAAAATTTTTCTAATAAGGATATTGTGGATATCATCAAGATAATTACTAAAGATTCAAAAAAAGAAATATATAAAAATGTATTATCTATTAGACAAAACAACTAGTTTTATCGTATTATATAGTTTTAGTGAAACATGCTAAAAATAATATAAGATGACTCTATACGAGGCATCTTTTTTTTTATATAAAACAAGGAACTGTCTTTGAAATCAGCAGCCATTCTAATTGATGATGGAACACTAATACCTGCAGAATCCATCGGTTCTGATCAAATTAGCGTTGGTGAGATAGTTTTCAATACTTCTATGACAGGATACCAGGAGATAATTACAGATCCTTCATATAAACGACAGATTATAACATTCACTAATCCTCATATTGGTAATACGGGAGTAAATATAGATGATAATGAATCGGGGGAACATGGTTGTTCAGGTGTTATTTTAAGAAATTTTCCAACAAAAGAGAGTAATTGGAGAACGAAAACAAGTTTCACTGAGTTTTTGAAACAGAAATCAATCACTGCGTTATGCTCAGTGGACACCAGACATCTAACTTCACTACTGAGAAAAAAAGGTTCATTAAATGGATGTCTTGTCCCTGATATAAAAAGGGTAAAAGATGCTCAATTAGCATTGTCAAAATTTTCAGGTTTAAATGGGTTAGATTTAGCAAAAAAAGTTACTACGAATGAAGCTTATACATGGAACAAAGGTACGCACTACCTCATAAACAATAAAATTAAAAAAACTAATCATAGATATAACGTATTTGCATATGATTTTGGCATCAAAAAAAATATCTTGAGAATACTCTATGATATGGGCTGTGATATCACGGTAGTATCTGCAGATTTTTCCTTTGACAATCTTATGAAAAACAAGCCCGATGGGGTATTTTTATCAAATGGCCCTGGTGATCCATCAGCTTGCGTCTACGCTGTTGAGACTATAAGGCAGCTCATTGCCCACAAGGTCCCAACTTTTGGGATTTGTTTGGGATTTCAGCTACTCTGTTTGGCCAGCGAGGCAAAAACATATAAAATGAAATTTGGTCATCATGGAGCCAATCATCCTGTAATTGATGTTCTAACGAAGAAAGTGTCTATTACTAGCCAAAATCATGGTTTTGCAGTAGACATAAAATCATTAACCGATAATCATAAAATTACGCATAAATCATTATTTGATGATTCACTCCAAGGTATTGAATTAAAAGACAGCCCTGCATATGGTTTTCAGGGTCATCCGGAAGCAAGTCCCGGACCTCAAGATATATATTATTTATTTGAGAAGTTTATCAACTATATGTCGAAGCGTGATGCCTAAAAGAGAAGATATAAGAAGCGTACTTGTTGTTGGTGCAGGACCCATAATTATTGGCCAAGCTTGTGAGTTTGATTACTCAGGAGTCCAAGCTTGCAAGGCTTTAAAAGAAGAGGGGATAAAAACAATTTTAGTTAACTCTAATCCAGCTACAATCATGACTGATCCGGAGATGGCAGACAAGATTTATATCGAACCTATACATTGGAGAAATATTGAAAAAATTATTGCAATTGAAAAACCTGATGCAATTTTACCAACTATGGGCGGACAGACAGCCCTGAATACGACACTAGATTTGAATAGACACAAGATTCTTCAAAAACATAATGTCCAGATTATCGGCGCAAGCATTGAATCCATAGATATGGCAGAAGATAGGGAGCTTTTTAAAAAAGCAATGGAGGACATTGGTTTAGAGACGCCGAGGGCACAAGTTGCAAAGGATTTTGATAAAGCCTTACTTATTCAAAAAGATATCGGTTATCCAATAATTATTAGACCCTCTTTTACACTTGGTGGCTCAGGCGGAGGTATAGCCTATAACAAACAAGATTTTGAAAAAATTGTCAAACGTGGACTGGACTTATCTCCAACCAATGAGGTATTACTCGAAGAGTCGGTAATTGGATGGAAAGAGTTTGAAATGGAAGTAGTAAGGGATAAGAACGACAACTGCATCATAGTATGTTCAATTGAAAATGTTGACCCAATGGGCGTTCATACAGGAGATTCAATAACTATAGCTCCTGCTCAAACTCTAACAGATAAGGAATATCAGAATTTGAGAAATCAATCTATACAAGTACTTAGAAAGATTGGCGTTGATACAGGAGGGTCAAATGTGCAATTTGCTATTAACCCAGAAGACGGCAAAATTTATGTTATTGAGATGAACCCTAGGGTATCCAGATCATCAGCATTGGCCTCTAAAGCAACTGGTTTTCCTATAGCAAAAGTTGCTGCTAAGCTAGCAATCGGTTACACATTAGATGAGTTAAGAAACGATATTACCGGAGGGATTATCCCATCATCATTTGAGCCGAGCATTGACTATGTTGTGACGAAAATTCCAAGATTTGCTTTTGAGAAATTTAAAGAAGCTGATTCACATTTAACGACTCAGATGAAATCCGTGGGAGAAGTGATGGCTATTGGGGGTAGTTTTAAAGAATCTCTTCAAAAAGCCATGAGAGGATTAGAGATTGGTATAGATGGCTTCTCTGACATAATCTTTGAGGAATCACTGTCTCCAAAAGAAAGACAAGATTTAATAGTCAAGCACATCTCAACACCATCTGCAAACAGGATACTTTATATCGCACAGGCATTTCGTGAGGGAATGTCCATCGATGATGTATTCAAATTATGTTACATTGACAAATGGTTCTTATGTCAAATTGATGAGATTATTGAATCTGAGGAAAGCATTAAAAATAAAGCATTTGATTCTCTTAAAAATCATTTACAAACACTCAAGTTCGATGGATTTTCTGATAGAAGACTTGCTCATCTACTAGGAAGAGAAGAAAAGGACATAAGAGACCTAAGAAGCAAAGAGTCAGTCAGACCTGTGTTCAAAAGAATAGATACATGTGCTGCGGAATTTGAATCCACAACAGCATATATGTATTCGACTTATTCTGATTTCTGTGAATCAAATCCAAGTAATAATAAAAAAGTAGTAATCTTGGGTGGCGGTCCAAATAGAATTGGTCAAGGTATAGAATTTGATTATTGTTGTGTTCATGCATCCATGGCGCTTAAGGAAGCTGGTTATGAAACCATAATGATAAACTGTAACCCAGAGACTGTATCCACGGATTACGATACATCCGATAGGTTGTACTTTGAACCTCTAACTGTTGAAGATGTGTTGTCAGTAATTGAAAAAGAGAAACCATGGGGGGTTATAGTTCAGTATGGAGGACAAACTCCATTAAAACTTGCTAATGAGCTTGAGAGTTGTGGGGTCAATATCATTGGCACATCACCTGATTCAATTGATTTAGCGGAGGATAGGGAAAGATTTAAAGTTTTAATCGAATCATTAAATTTGAAACAGCCCTCCAATAAGACAGTTACAACAATCTCTCAAGCAAAAAAATCTGCAGAGGAAATCGGTTATCCAATTGTTGTAAGGCCCTCATATGTACTCGGAGGGAGAGCAATGGAAATTGTTACAAACACATCTGATCTAGAAAAGTATATGAAAGAGGCTGTGGATGTATCAGATGATTCACCAATTCTGCTTGATAAATTTTTGAATGATGCGATAGAGGTTGATATTGATCTACTTTGTGATGGTGAGGAAGTCTTTATAGCTGGTATTATGGAACATATAGAAGAGGCAGGTATTCATTCTGGCGATTCAGGTTGTTCTCTACCACCATATACATTATCAGATAACATAGTTTCACAACTAAAAGAACAAGCATCCCAACTTGCTCTTTCTTTAAAGGTAATTGGATTAATGAACGCACAATTCGCAATAAAAAATAATGAAATATTTCTTCTGGAAGCGAACCCTCGTGCATCAAGGACTGCACCTTTTGTGTCAAAAGCTGTAGGAATTCAACTAGCAAAATTAGGTGCATTAGTAATGTCGGGTATCATGATAAAAGATTTAAATCTAAAAGATAATAATATAAATAAACCTTACTACTCTGTAAAAGAAGCAGTATTTCCATTTTCTAAGTTTCCGGAAGTAGATGTTTTACTTGGACCTGAAATGAAATCAACCGGAGAGGTAATGGGTTTTGGAAAAACATTTGGAGAAGCATATTTCAAAGCACAGAGAGCAGCAGGAGTTATTCTTCCTAAAAGTGGAAATGTTTTCATAAGTGTCAGAGACCATGATAAGCAGCCGATATGTGAGGTAGCTTCTGAATTAATTAGCATGGGATTTAAGATATTCGCAACATCAGGCACTTTTAATCATCTCGTCTCTGAGGGCATTAAGTGTTATAAAATAAATAAAGTTAAAGATGGCCATCCACATATTGTTGATATGATTAAAAATAATGAGGTTCATCTTATTATTAATACAACTGAGGGAGCTAGGTCAATAAAAGACTCATTTTCAATAAGAAAAGAGGCACAAAACCATAAAATTTCACTAACAACGACCGTTTCGGGTGCTAAAGCATTTTGTAAAGCAATAAAATTCATTGATGACTTTGGAGCACAGGATCTCAAACAAAGGCATAATACAATTTCCTAGGACTTATGAGTTATAAATTTTCTCATTTAATTTATTTTCTGAAGATGCAACGATACAACTGATACAAATATCACCACTTACATTCACAGACGTCCTCATCATATCAAGTAGTCTATCAACACCAAGCAATAATGTAATACCCTCTAATGGTATTCCAATCTGAGTAAAAATGACGGTTAGCATTATTATTCCCGCACTCGGTATACCTGCTGTACCAATTGAGGCAATTGTAGCAGTTATTACTATTGTGATTATTTCACTAAAACCTAAATCTATACCGTATAGGCTTGCCAAAAAGAACGTAGCACATCCTTGCATAATCGCTGTTCCATCCATATTTATTGTTGCACCGAGGGGTATACTAAATGTACTTATTGATTTGTCGATACCATAATTTTCACTACTAGCTTTTAAAGTGAATGGTATTGATGCGCTGCTACTTGAGGTACTAAATGTAAAAATAATTACATCTTTTAAATTTTCAAAAAATCTCATAGGGCTTAAATTAGTAAAAACTTTTAACAAAATTGAAAATGTAATGAAGAAATGTATTAGTAAAACAAAAACAACTGTTAAGAAGTAACCCATCAAGGGCGTAAGCGTATCTATTCCTTGCGTTGAGAATGTTTTAGATAAGATACAAAAAACTGCAATAGGAGTAAACGAGATAATAATTTTCACTAATTCATTTATTACGCTATTAAACTCGTTAAAGTATTTTATGAATGTAGATATTTTGTTTTTAACTTTCGCGGCAGAAATCCCAATCAAAACAGAAAATATAAGTAAATGAATAATATTACCCTCTGTTAGTGATTTGAAAATATTATTTGGAAAAAAATCAGTGTCAGTACTTAAGTTATCTGTGGATACTCTGTTATCTATATTTTCTAATAATATTGACTCATAACTTATTAAAGAAGAAAACATCAATCCAAGTGATATTGCAATCACTGTTGTAAGTACGTACAAAGATAATGTTTTAACACCTAACCTGGAGATTGGCACGTCATCAGTGAGTGATACAATACCACACACAATAGAAAAAAATATGAGGGGTATTATTATCAGTTTCAGTGAGGAGATAAATAGGTAAGCTACTAAATCAAACAATCCAATAAATAATGGTTCAAGAGAATTATCAATGAAATTTGTAAGATTGAGGATTACGCCAATGAATGTACCAAAAATCATTGCATAAATGATTTTTTTTGTAAATGACATTATTTATTAAATGAGTCTAACGCCGCTTGGTAATTTGGTTCATTAGCTATTTCGGAAACAAGTTCAGCATGTAAGATTTTATTTTCTTTTGATATTGTCACAACAGCTCTTGTAGTAATTCCGGATAGTGGACCATCAATCAAAAGCACTCCATAATCTTTAGCAAAGTTTCGTGACCTCATCATTGATACAGGTGTGACATTCTCAAGCGACTCGCTCATACAAAAACGCTTCATAGCGAATGGTAAATCACTGGAGACAATCAACATGACGGTATTATCTAGCTTGGATACTTTGTCATTAAATATTTGCGTTGATTTCTGACATACTGGAGTATCTAAACTTGGAACTATGCTAAGTATTTTATTTTTACCTTCATAATTGGATAAGTTTACATCATTGAGGTCTGAATCAACTAAGTTAAAGTCTGGAGCAGAATCACCAACCTTAACTATTTCTGAATTCGTATTAACTTCATTACCTTTCAGTGTTACTTTAGCCATGAACATAGATTATAACGTAATGCGTAAAAAGAAAAGTACAAAAAACTGGCTAGGAAAGCATACAAAAGACAAGTATGTTAAATTGTCTCAATCTCAAGGATATAGGTCCCGAGCTTATCATAAACTCCTTGAGATTGATCAAAAGCATAAAATATTTCAGTTTGCAAAGAATATTCTGGATTTGGGATCTTCCCCGGGTTCATGGTCGCAATATATTACGAAGAATTTCAAAGATAGAAACCTTGTAGCGATTGATGTTTTGAATATGAAGCCAATTAATGGTGTAAAGTTTATACAGGGAGATATCAACAGCAATGATGTTAGAGAGAAAATAAGAAAAATAATGATTGGGGTAGACCTTGTTTTATCTGATATTGCCCCCAACATTAGTGGTATAGAGGATATTGATCAAGCTAACTTTGTAGAGATTTCCGAGTCAATACTAGATGTTTGCTCGAATCTTCTTAATTTAAAAGGGATTTTAGTTATGAAGTTTTTTAATGGATCATCATATGATGCAGTGCTGAAGAGGCTAAAATCATTGTTTTGTGAGGTAAAAACATATAAACCGGATTCTTCGAGAACCAAAAGTAATGAGGTGTTCTTTGTTTGTATTGACTTTAAAGACTGATATGATTGAAATTATCGGTTAACAATGTCAAACTTAGAATCATTCTAAAGTAAGGAGTATTATGGGAGATTTAGTCAAAAATTTAGTTATATGGACAATAATAGCGGTTGTTATTATGTCTTTATTCACTGGTGTAGGCGGAAGGAATGCCACATCGCAAGAATTTAATTACACAGATTTTATGCAACAAGTTCAAACTGGACAAGTTGAAGAAGTAACAATAGCAGGAAGAGAGATTTCTGGATCTTTCAAATCTGGCGAATCGTTTATGACATACAGTCCTGAGACAGATAATTCTGCACTCATTGGTGAATTGATTAAAGGGAAAGTTCGCATTAACGGTAAAGCCCCAGAAAAGCAATCGTTTCTTGCACAGATATTTATTCATTGGTTTCCTTTCTTACTGCTCATAGGGGTATGGATCTTCTTTATGAGACAGATGCAAGGCGGCGGGGGCGGCCGAGGAGCAATGTCATTTGGTAAAAGCAAGGCAAAGATGCAAACTGAAGATCAAGTGAAAGTTACATTCAAAGATGTTGCTGGTGTCGAAGAGGCCAAGGAAGAAGTTAAAGAGCTAGTTGATTTTCTTAGAGATCCGGCTAAATTTCAAAATCTTGGTGGTAATATTCCCAGAGGCGTATTAATGTCTGGTTCACCAGGAACAGGTAAAACATTATTAGCTAGAGCAATAGCCGGTGAAGCTAAAGTCCCATTTTTTACTATCTCTGGTTCAGATTTTGTTGAAATGTTTGTTGGAGTGGGTGCATCAAGAGTAAGAGATATGTTTGAACAAGCTAAAAAACACTCACCATGTATCATTTTTATTGATGAAATTGATGCTGTAGGTAGACACAGGGGTGCTGGTCTCGGTGGTGGTCACGATGAACGTGAACAAACATTAAACCAATTACTTGTCGAAATGGATGGCTTTGAGGGGAATGAGGGAGTCATTGTTATTGCTGCAACTAATAGACCCGATGTACTAGACCCTGCATTACTTCGTCCTGGAAGATTTGACAGACAAGTGACCGTGCCTCTCCCAGATATTCGTGGAAGAGAACAAATACTTAAGGTACACATGAGAAAGACTCCTATTGCTAATGATGTAAATCCAAAAATATTAGCAAGAGGAACGCCAGGTTTCTCAGGTGCTGATCTAGCTAACTTAGTTAACGAAGCTGCTCTTTTTGCTGCTAGAGCGAATAAGAAGATTGTGGATATGGATGATTTTGAAAAAGCAAAAGATAAAATCCTAATGGGCGGAGAGCGTAAATCAATGGTTATGAATGATGACGAGAAAAAACTCACAGCATATCATGAAGCAGGACACGCTATTGTTGGAAGGTTAGTTCCAGACCATGACCCGGTATACAAAGTTAGTATCATCCCAAGAGGAAGAGCTTTGGGTGTTACAATGTTCCTACCTGAGGAAGATAGATACAGCAACAGCAGACAGCGTATCAACAGTATGATAGCTGCCCTTTTCGGAGGCAGAGTTGCTGAAGAATTAATTTTTGGTGATGATGCTGTCACAACCGGAGCGTCTAATGACATTGAAAGAGCTACTGATCTAGCAAGAAATATGGTTACTAAGTGGGGTTTGTCTGACAAAATGGGACCTCTTGCTTATGGCGAGGAACAACAGGAGGTTTTTCTCGGGAAATCTGCATCTCAGACAAGTAAAAATATTTCAAATGAGACCGCCAGCTCAATTGACACAGAAATCAGAAAAATTATTGATACTCAATATTCCAGAGCGACAAAACTTATCAAGAGCAACCTTGATAAAATGCATTTGATGGCTGATGCTCTCATGAAATATGAAACAATTGATGTAGAGCAAATTGATCAAATCATGGAAGGCAAGGTGCCTGATGCGCCAGATAGTTGGTCAGATGATGATACAAGTTCATCTGGAAAATCACCTGATGTTGCATCTAAGGACAGTCCTTCTGCTTCACCTGCATCGTAAGACATAGAAATTAGTTCATGTTAGTATATTAAATAATTACTAACATGGGCTACTCTATTGTTACATTTATGGAATAAAAGGTTCTATTACAAAGACATAAATAGGGTCACTGACAAATCTGGAAATCGACACTACACTCTAAACGGTGAGAAAGTTCCATCTGTTACGACTATACTTGATAAAACAAAGTCTCAAAAGGAAAGAGATTCATTAAATGCTTGGAGAGAGCGTGTAGGACAAAGAGAAGCAAGCAGGATATCGAGGGAATCAACATTACGTGGAGACAGGATGCATAAGCATCTTGAGGATGCTCTAAATGGCAAGCAAAGTCTTGAGTTCGATTTTTTTAATGATTCTGAAAAAAAGATGTCTCAAGCGATTATTGATCAGTTCTTGAATAAGAAATTACAAGAGATATGGGGTTGTGAAACACCACTTTTTTATCCCAAGTCACATGCTGGTACTACTGATTTATGTGGTATATATGACAATGAAGAGTCGATAATTGATTTTAAATCGTCTACTAAAATGAAAAAAAGAGAGTGGATTACCGATTATTTCCTACAAACGTGTGCGTATGCACTTGCTCATAATCTTCAATTTAATACTAACATAAGACAAGGAGTGATTTTGATGTGTACACCAAATCTCGAGTTCCAAGAATTTATTATTAAGGAAAATGAATTTATGTGGTATCAAAAGAAATTCCAAGAGCGTGTGTCTAAATATCAACAACAAGTTGCAGGGACAAATGACTGATATTCAAATAATGGGTGTCCTGAATATTACAGATAACTCATTTTATGATGGCGGAAAATATAATGACCCTAACAAGTCAATAAAACGAGCAAAAATATTAATTAACGAGGGTGTGGATATAATTGATATTGGGGCTGAATCATCTAAACCAGGTTCAGAATCTATCTCATGTGATATTCAGATACGCAAGATTGAGCCTGTAGTTGATGCAATCAGAGGGATATCTGATGTATCTATTTCTATTGATACTAGAAGTTCATATGTGATAAGTAGATTAATTAAATATAATATTAATATCGTTAATGACATATCTTCTCTTGAAGATAGAGACTTATTAAGTTTGGTAAAGGAAAATGATTTAATTGTTTCATTGATGCATATGAAAGGAACCCCAAAGGATATGCAAGATAATCCAACATATGCAAATTTAGTAGAAGAGATTTATAGCTATCTAGCTGGAAAGATTAAACTTTGTACGGATATCGGTATAACTAAAAATAAAATTATCATAGACCCTGGTTTTGGCTTCGGAAAAACTTTGGATCATAATTATATTATTTTGAATAATTTAGGATATTTTAAGAATCTAGATTGCAAGTTACTAGCTGGTATCTCTCGTAAGAGCATGATTGGTAATGTTATTGATAAGCCTGCATCAGATCGACTGTACGGTTCTCTGGCTGCAACCATGTTAGCAATAAGGAATGAAGTAAATATATTAAGGGTGCATGATGTTAAAGAAACAAAAATGCTTCTAAATTTCAAGGATCTAATTACAAAAAAATCATGACTTTATTTGGAACAGATGGTATCAGAGGTAGATATGGTTTTTTTCCATTGGATGATCCTACAATCAGAAAAATTGGTGTTGCGATATCTGAGTCTATCGACAAAAAAATTAATAAAATACTTTTAGCGCATGACGGCAGAGAGTCATGTGAGGATATTTATAAAAATTTAATTGTAGGACTATGTCAAAACAATGTATATAAAATTATCTTTTTAGATTTATTTCCAACACCTTCACTACCACTTATCTTATCAAAGAATCAAAATAGAGATACTATTGGAGTTGAGATAACAGCTTCACATAATCCATACATGGATAATGGAATTAAAATTTTTGATGGTAGTGGTCTAAAAATCTCACCATTATTACAGAATCAAATAGAGCTATCTGTTTCAAATCAGAAAAACATAAATAATAATATTCCTATCAAACTATCACATGATCCAACTATCAAAAAAACATATACCAATTCTATTTCAGACCTACTAAATAAAAAAAATAATGATTCTTATAAATTAAACATTGCAATTGATTGTGCTAATGGTGCTATGTCACATGTGATTAATGATATTCAATTTCCAGATAATATAAGTATAGAGATATTTAATAACCAACCCAATGGCAAGAATATAAATGATGAATGCGGAGCAGTTTATCCTGAATTTTTATCAAGAATAATATCTGAAAATAATGCTATCAGTACAAATAGATCTTTTGATTTTGGTATCTCATTTGATGGTGATGGAGATAGAACAATCATCATTGATAATAAAGGTAAAGTACTAGATGGTGATGACTTGCTCTATCTATTTTCTATATATACACAAAATAATAAAAAAGTTGTAGGAACTGTCATGACTAATTATGGAATAAGACAAAATTTAATAAACAAGGGGTTTGAATTCATTGAGTCGGATGTTGGAGATAAAAACGTCCTAAATGAAATCTTATCTAGAGATGCTTTTCTGGGTTCTGAATCTTCAGGACACATAATACATACTGATATTGCAGACATACCAATTGGAGATGGTTTTGCAACAATGATTAAATTTATCCATCTTTTGTATGAGTTAGATGAAAGTGTTGACGAATTTTATCCCGTAAGTCTCAAAGTTCCCTCTTCACTGATAAATATAGATACAAGATCTCCCGATGAATTCATTAGGAAAAATCATCCAATATTCACTAAAGTTGAAAAAATACTCCAGAATAATGGTAGAATTTTTATAAGAAAATCAGGAACGCAACCCCTTGTAAGGATTCTAATTGAGAACCAATCTGAGGAAATTTTGAAAAAAGCTGAAGGTTTAATCAAAACTTTACTATGACATCAAAAAAAATTATCGCAGGTAACTGGAAGCAAAATGGGAATTTAAGAAGTTCACTTAGCTTATCAAAAAATATTATTAATGGCTTGAAGAAAGCTAAATGCTTACATGAAATTATAATATTTCCACCATCAACTTATTTACTACCAGTGAGAGAGTCAATTAAAAAAGTAAAATTAAAAATTGGAGCTCAAAATGTGTCTGCATATCCTGATGGAGCTCTCACGGGTGAGATTTCTGCATCTATGCTTAGTGACTTGAAGTTACAATATTGTTTGGTGGGTCATTCTGAGAGAAGACATATTATCAAAGAGAATGAGCAGGCCTTATCAAATAAAGTCTCAAGATTGTATGAAAATAATATAAAAGTTATTTACTGTATTGGAGAAACACTCTCTCAGTATAAAAAGAAGCAAACTAAATTAGTTATCAGGCAGCAAATCAAACAGCTCTTCAGAAATAACGAGAAGAATATTTTGAATAAACCTCAGAACTTAATACTCGCATATGAGCCTGTGTGGGCTATTGGCACAGGACTTCTACCATCATCAACTGAGCTAAATTCTACTTTCAGCTATATTCGAAGTATTCTAGATAAAACTAACCAGAGAAATTCATCAATAAAAATTTTATATGGTGGTAGTGTTTCTCCTGAAAACGCAAGTTTACTGCTTGAAACTAAATATATGGATGGATTACTGATAGGTGGTGCTTCCCTAATTGCTAAAAAATTTATTGATATTTGCTCCACAATTTGAGATAAATACACAATGCAAACAGCACTACTCACAATACACATTATACTTGCAGTGATACTTATCATTTTAGTACTTATTCAACAAGGAAAAGGTGCTGATGCAGGAGCTGCATTTGGCTCAGGAGCATCCTCTACTGTTTTTGGCGCAAGAGGCAGTGCAACCTTTTTAAATAAATTAACAACCGCAGTGGCTTTAAGTTTTTTCGTTACAAGTCTAAGTTTAGCTTATATTTCAGCAAACAAAAGTGAGGGGACAAAAAGTCTTATCAATGAGCCTGTAGAACAAACACCCAAAGACGACGAAGAGAAATTCGATAAACCGTAAGCCGATGTGGTGGAATTGGTAGACACGCTGTCTTGAGGGGGCAGTGGCGAGAGTCGTGCCGGTTCGAGTCCGGCCATC
>MDSW01085337.1_pt1 | contig 19700 bp, 17 predicted proteins | sample 811171 | NCBI WGS metagenome assembly MDSW01 (sample SAMN05326641, study PRJNA326480) | marine metagenome | isolation source: seawater | place: Atlantic Ocean: North West | collected 2012 | reverse complement strand
TTTTTTTTGAAACTATCAATGAGATAACCTGAGACCATAAAAATGAATCCTGTCGCAAATGCTCCTGCAATTGGTTCTGTTTTAAAGAAACTTACTATTCTTAAACCGTGGGGCTGCAAAACACCATCAATTTGAGTTTTTCCAAAACCAAATAAGTTACTACCAGTAATTCTTTCCACATAAATATCGAGAATTAATATTACAAAAACAATAGTCCAAATCTTAAATATATTTTTGCTTTTTTTAAATTTAAAAAAAATAAAATTTACAGTCAGAAAAAAAAGTATGAACCTTACAAATCCAATATTCCTACCAAGACCCGATAGAAGGTTAAGTGAAATTAATGTATTAAAGATCAAATAAATATATAAAATAAATAGAGCTATAATTGCTTTGGTATCATTAATGATAATTTTTTCTTTTTTAAAATGTTGAAAAAAATAAAATAAACCTATTAACACTGTATTAATTAAAGAAATCGTTGGTCCTAAAATAATTGATAATGGCAAAATAGATACAAGCAAAATTGGAAAATTTATATCTTTTAAAGATAATTTAGTTATCATGCTAAGTATAGAAATTTACTATTTTTTTTGAAATAAATTCTATTTCGGCAGCTGTATGATCTGGAGATATAGGTAAACTTAAAAGTCTGCTACCCAAATTCTTTGCGAATTTTATTTTTCTTACATCTTTTGTATTAGAAAATATTTTCATATCACTAAGCATTTGTGGATAATGTATCATGGTATCTATTTTATTTTTTTTAAGGTACTTTCTAAGCAGATTTCTCTTTTTGCAAATAATAACAAATTGATGAAACGAATGAACTTCTCCTTTTTTAATTTCAGGGAGTTTAATAAATTTTTCTAGAATACTTAGTCTTTTTAAGTAAATTTTAGAAAGTTTATTCTTTTTTTTTATATCTGAATTCAATGTTTTTAATTTTTCATTTAATACAATAGCCTGCAAGGGATCCAATCTCGAATTTCTTCCTATTAATTTATGGTCATATTTTATAAGACTCCCATGATTTTTTATTCTTTTGCATTTTATACTTAAAGTTTTGTTTCGTGTAATTATACATCCAGCGTCTCCATAAGCACCAAGATTCTTAGTTGGATAAAAACTGAATGCACTTATATCCCCAAAAGTTCCAGCAAACTTATTGCCAAGTTTTGAACCGTGTGCTTGAGCACAATCTTCAATTAATTTTATATTCTTATTTTTTATGAATTGTAAAATCGATTGGATTTTTGATAATTTTCCAAATAAGTGAACAACAATAATTGCAGATGTTTTTTTATTAATTTTCTTTTTCAAATCTTTTAAAGATAAGCCAAAGTCATCGTAATCTATGTCGCATAAAACTAATTTAAAATTTTGTCTCACTACAATTTCGGCAGTAGATATCCAAGTATTTGCGGGAACGATAATTTCAGAATTTTTTTTTAGATTAAGTGACTCAAGAGCTATTTCTAGAGCATCAGTTCCATTTCCTGTTGAGATACAATAAGAACTTTTGATATATTTTGAGAATTTGTTTTCAAAATTTTTAACTTCTTTACCTCCAATTAAAAGGTTATTCTTAATTAAATTATCAAATTTATTAAGTATAAGTTTATTCTTATTGAAATTCTTGAATAAATTGTTGAAAGCTATTCTCATATAGGTATTAGCTCGTTTAACACGAAACTAAAAAAGATTATATAAGAAATTTTCATATAATTTAAAAATTTTTTTTTAAAACAATTTGTTTATTTCTTTTATATATTGGTGACTGACTTTGTTAACTTTAAACCTATCAAGAGATTTTTGGCCTTTTTTGGTCTTTGAAATTGCTTTGTCATAATTATCACAAACATAAATTAACTTTCTATATAAAACATGGTAATTTCTTATAGGAAATAAATATCCATACTCTCCATTTTTTAAAATTTCTTTTGGACCACTTTTGCAATCTGAAGATATAACGGGAGTTCCAAAGTTGAGAGCTTCAATTATGCTATTTGGTAAGCCTTCATATAATGAAGTGCAAACGTACACTTTTGATAATGAAATAAGTTTTTTTGGGTTTTTTACAAAATTTTTAAATATTACTTTTTTAGAAATTTTAAGTTTATTACATAACTCTAATAATTTTACTTTTAGTTTTCCTTCTCCCATAATAATCAGTTTATAATTTGTTTTTTTTTTTGAAAACAGATGAAATGCTTTTATAAGTGTTTGAATGTCTTTTTGTTTTGAAAGTCTTCCAGCAGTAATAATAAAGTTTTCTCTTGTTTTACTAATTTCACTTTTGCTAGAAATTGTTGAATTTGCGATAAATTTCACTTTTGATTTTGGAAATATAAACTTTTTAAAGAACTCAGTTGATTGGTTTGAGTTACAAATTATCTTGTTTGAAAAATTATAAACAATTAATTTTAAAAAAAAACTTATTAAACTAAAAAACTTATTTTCTGAATAAATTAAAGATCCAAGAGGGTGGTTACCGTTTCTAACCAATATTTTGTAATTAAGAACTTTTGATAATAATATGGAGGCAATACTGTTCTGCGCAGAAAAAATGAGAGTATTTCTGAAAAAAAATCTTTTTTTTAGAAAAAAAAAAAAATAAAAAAAAGACACAAATGAAATTAAATATCTATTATTAAGAATACTAATTGATGATCCATATTTAATAATTTTTATTTTTTTTGAGATTTTTTTTTTTATATTCTTTTCTATAAAATTAGTTAGTAAGTAAATTTTTGCTAAATTATTATTTGAAATATAATTAAACATATTAAACAAGTTTTTTTCCATGCCGCCATTTTCTATTGATGGAAAATAAACCAAAACATTTTTAAATTTTTTCATAGAGAAATTAGAATTTATAATTCTTCAAAACCCACTCACACAATTTTTTAATACCTTGATCTATTGGCGTAAAATTTTTAAATTTTGTAACCTTTTTAATTTTATGATTTGATCCATAAGTCTTTAATACATCAGCCTTTTGCATTGAAATCTTTTTTACTATTGATTTATTCGGTAAGTATTTATCAATGATATTAAGAACTTTTGTTATCCTAACAGGTTTAGATGAACAAATGTTATATATTTCATTTTTTCCTCTTAATTTAACTTTTATTAATCTATTTAATATTTCTGTAATATCATTTATGTAAGTGAAATCTCTATAATGATTACCATAGTTGTAAAGAAAAAAAGGTTTACGACTCTGTTTGCAATTAATATATTTCATCATCATCATATCTGGTCTGCCCAATTCTCCATATGCAGTGAAAAACCTTAGTCCAATAAGATTTAAGTTATTAAAGCTGGAATAAACTGAAGACAATTTTTCATTAAAATCTTTTGATAATGAATATAGGTTTTTAGCTTTCAATATTTGTCTCTCTGTCAGAGGAAAAATATTACTATCTCCATAAACTGAACTGGATGATGCATATATAATTCTTTTGATTTTATTTTGTTTTGCTATCTCTAAGATATTAAAAAATCCTTGAACATTATTTCTCATATACTTTTTTGGATTTTTAATTGAATATCTTACTCCTGCTTGTGCAGCCAAATGGAAAATAATGTCAAACTTCTCCTTTTTAAAAAGATTATGTAGTTTTTTTTCATTAATGATATCTATTTTTTTAAATTGAAAATTTTTAGATTTTTTTAGTAACGCAAGCCTTTTTTTTTTTAAATTTACTGAATAATAATTATCAAAATTATCAATTCCAAACACTTTATGTATATTTTTATTTAAGAGTTTATTGGCTAAATGATATCCTATAAAACCAGCAGCACCTGTGATTAAAATTTTCATAAGCTTAAAACTTCATTAATCATTTTATAATGCCTAAATAAAGTAAATTCTTTTGTCATCATTTTGGCATTTATTATTTTATTTCTGAGCTGTTTTTCAGAAGAATTCTGTAATTCTTTAAAAACCTCGAGAAAATTATTTTCATCATTAGTATTGAATAAAAAACCACCTTGTCCATTTTTAAGTATCTCTTTAGGTCCACTAGGACAATTACTTGAAACAATAATTTTATTCATTGCTGCTGCTTCTATAAGCACAAAACCTGGATCCTCCCAAAGTGAAGTTAAAACAAAATACTTTGCTCTTTCAATTATATTAAACACATTATCTGTTTCATTTAAAAAAAATATTTTTTTTTCAATATTTAGTTTTTTTGATTGTTTAATTAAATCATGTTTTAACTCGCCCTTTCCGATAATAACTAGACTCAAATTTTCTAAATTTAATTTAGAAAAAGCATTTAAAAGAAAACTAAAATTTTTTTGTTTTGTAAGTCTTCCAATTGAAAGTATAAAGTCCTCTTTAGGTAAATTTTCATTTAATTCTTTTTTTCTCTTTTTGTTGATCTCTGTAATTGATAAAATAGGATCTCGGAGAATAACTAACTTTGCTTTTAGAAAGGGAATTTTTGATAGATTATTATATGTTTCTTGAGTAGGGCATGTAATTTTATATATGTTTTTCTCACTTAATTTCCATAAAAATTTTCTAAAAAGATTAAGTTTTGGTAAACCCGAAATTCTTAAAATTAATTTTGTTTTAAAATTAAAAATTGAAAATACAAATAAAGGAAGCGATGTAACTAAATGAACAATTATAAATTTTGAGTTTTTTTGTTTCAATAATTTGATTAAGGGAATTAGAGAGAAAAAAAAAATTATCATGTATTTAAATCGGCTTATTATATACCCAGTTCTTTGAGATTTTAAAAAATCAAATTTTATAAGTTGAGTGGTCAATACAATCTTTTTAAGTTTAAGTTCTTCTTTTAGATCATTCCATTCTCCAAATACATTAATTAACTCAGGCTTATATTTTTGATTAGAATATTTTAGTAAACCAAATACAGAATTGGTAACTGCTTTCACAGTAGCGACCTTAGATATAAATGGACACCAATATAATACTGAAATCTCACTCATAACAAATTTAATATCATTTAAAATAAATTTTTTTTATTGAGCTCGTTTTATTTAGTTTAACTTTAATCATTTTGCCTAAAATTTTTTTGACTTCTTCTTCATTTAGTCCACCTCCCGGTCTCAAATATACAATATCATTTCTTTTTAATATTTGACCTTTTCTTAAATTTCTTGATGCATATGCTGACCTTCGCATTGAAATTATATTTTTTTTCTCTAACGGAAGAATTATTTTTCTTTTTTCTCCCAAGATTTTTTCTGCTTCTCTGATTTGATCTACCATAATCTTAAAATTTTTAGGATTTAATGAAAGTGCATGGTCCCTAAAACTTGAAAATTTATTATCTAGAGTGAAGTGTTTTTCAATTATGCTTGCGCCAGCAAGTACAGCATATAAAGGTGCTTTTGTACCAATCGTATGATCAGAGAGTCCAACATTAACATCGTTAAATTTTTCTTTAATCAGCCTTATATTTGATAGGTTTAATTGTTCTAATGGAGCTGGATAAGATGACACGCAATGTAAAAAACTCAATTTAAGATTTGCACCTCTTATTTTTTTTACTATTTTATAAACATCTTCTAATCCATTTAAATCCAGAAGACCGGTAGAAATAATTAAATGTTTGTTAAATCGAGCTATAAGTTTAATTAAATCCGTAAAATTATTATCGCCAGAGGATATTTTAAAAATTTTTTGTATTTTATTTAAAAATATTGCACTTTTAAGATCAAATGGAGTTGAAAAAAAAATTATTTTTTTTTTTTTACAATATTTAGATAATTTATAAAATTGCTCATAACTTAAAGAAAATTTCTTAAATTTTTTATATGATTTAATGAATTTTGGATCAATAAAGTTGTCAACATCATACGTTTGAAATTTAATTGCATCTGCCCCAGATTCACAAGCTTTATCAATAAGTTTTTTTGCTATTGAAAAGTCACCTTCATGATTATTTCCAGCCTCAGCCACAATAAAGACATTATTTTTTTTGATCATAATTATATTCTAATTATTTTTTATATATATAAAATCCGTTTATGAAAAGAAAAATCATTCTTATCATATTTCTCCCAAATTTTACTATCAGTGGTGCAGGTCGCTCAACGTTTAAGATGATTGAGGGTTTAGATAAAAAAAAATTTTTAATCAAAATTATATGTTTTGGTAAATGTGAATATAAAAAAAGGTTTAAAAAAAAATTAGATATTTATGAATTAAAGTCTAAAAGAATTATTTATAATATTCCAAAAATATTAAAGATTGTAAAATTAGTAAAAAGCAAATCAAAAGAAGAGAAATTAATTTTTGTATCAAGTCATCACTATGCAAATATCGTATGCTTTTTTGTAAAAAGACATATACGACAAATAAAGACTATCGGAATTGAAAGAACAGCAATAAATGAACTTAGAACTTTTTTCTCGTACACTGATTTATTAAAGAAAAATATACTAATGATATTTATCAAACTTATATATCCATTTTTAGATAAAATAGTCGCTAATTGTAAATATGTACAAAATGAGATAAAAAAATTTTCTCCAAGAAATGCTATTGTCATTTATCCTCCGTCTTTTGTTGCAAGAGAAAAAAATGAAAAAAAGAAAGACGGTTTAAAAATTTTAATGGTTGGTAGATTGTATAAGGAAAAAGGAATAGATTTAGCATTAAGGGCGTTGTCAAATATCAATCAAGATTTTGAATTGACAATAGTAGGAAAAGGACCAGAAGAAGTCAGATTAATTAATTTATCTAAAAAACTATTTGGAAAAAATTATAATAGAAAAATTAAATTTGTAGGTCATCATTTAAACTTAAAAAAATTCTATTTAAGATCTAATCTTTTTTTAAACACATCTCATTTTGAGGGTTTTTCAAATGCTATAATCGATGCAATGAACCATAATATACCAGTGATTGCATCTAATTGCGCAGGAGGTAATCAAGAAATTCTTGCAAATGGTAAATATGGTCTAATATTTAAATCTAAGAATGAAACAGATTTAAGAGTAAAAATTGTCAAATTTATAAATAATAGAAAACTCTTTTTTAACAAAGCAAAGAAAGCTAAGAGGGAGTTAAAAAGATATTCCGTAAAAAAAAGTATAAATAGTTATTCAACACTATTTGAAAACATTTAAATAATAGTTTTTTTAATTTTTCTTAATGAGTTTAAAATCGAATATTTTCTAAAATGAAGTTTTTTACTATGATTTAGTTTTCTATTATTTAATTTTTTCATAATCGCTAAACCGCTGTCTGTAAAAGAATATCCAAGATCGAAGTGGTCTTTATTGAAAAAATATATTTCTTGAATAATCTCAAAAGTTTCTTGATTTGCAATCTCATTTCCAAAACTATTTTTCTTAGTTCCCTTTAAATATGGCAAACAACTTATGTCATCGACTAGAAATATTCCACCAGGCTTTAGTAATTGATAATAATTATATATAATTTTTGCAACATGTTTAGCCTCATGAAGACTATCTAAATGAATAACATCTAATTTTTTTGGCAAAAATTTTTTTATATATGCATAATTATCATCTCTTGAATGAATGAAGGTCCAACGCTTACTTTTGAATAAATTTTTATAATTAACAATATCAACTGAAATTAATTTTCCGTTATTTTTATTACATAAATCTAAAAAAAATTTAGTTGAAACTCCTTTTCTAACTCCAAATTCTAGTATCTTTGGATTTTTAAAATCATTTAAATAGTATTTTATAACATCAATAATTTTTCTATGGTATGCACTTGAGTGACTTTTTATTTTCATATTAATTTATTTTTGTATTAATAAATGTATATATTGTAATAAATAAAATTAAAGTTTTTATTGGTTTTTTATAAATGAAAATAAATTATAGACCAGAAATTGATGGATTAAGAGCTATCGCAGTTTTATTTGTAGTTTTATATCACGCCAAATTTATCTTTTTGGAAAATTTATATTTTAATGGAGGTTATATTGGGGTTGATATATTTTTTGTAATTTCTGGATATCTTATTGCCTCAATAATTTTTAAAGAACAATTATTAAAGAAAAGTTTTTCATTCTCCAATTTTTATAAAAGAAGAATTAGAAGGATACTGCCCGCATTAGTTTTTATCTCTCTGATAACAATTCCTTTTGGACTAATTTTTATTATACCTAACGACTTCGTTAAATTTTCAAATTCTCTTTTTTTTTCATCATTATTTGGCTCTAATATTTACTTTTCACTTTCTTATCTAGTTTATGAAGCAGAAAATAGCATGAACTGGCCCCTACTTCATACATGGTCTTTATCTGTAGAGGAACAATTTTATATTCTCTTTCCAGTAGCACTCATTCTATTTTTTAAGTATCTAAAAAAATATCTTCTACATTTGATCGTTTTATTTTTAATACTTAGTTTGTTATTAGCAACTTGGGCAAGTATTTATTATTCGCTGTTTAATTTTTACTTACTGCCGACTAGAGGGTGGGAGTTGTTAGCAGGAGTTTTATTGGCATATTTTGAAAAATTTAATTTCAATTTGAATAAAATAAAGTTTAATAATTATTTCCCAAAAGTTGGAATATTTTTAATTTTTTTTTCATTTTATTTTTTTAATGATAAAACATTACACCCATCATTAATTACGTTAGTGCCAGTTCTAGGTTGTTTTTTGATTATTGCTTTTTCAGAAAGAAATGAAATTGTTACAAAAATACTTTCTCATAAAATTTTTGTATCAATTGGTTTAATTTCGTACTCATTGTATTTGTGGCATTACCCTTTGTTCTCATTTGCTGAAATAATAGAGGTTGGTGAGTCAAATAATTTTACAAAAGTATTTTTAATTTTACTCTCATTTATTTTGTCAATTTTAAGCTACCGTTTTATTGAGTTGCCTGCAAGGAATAATAAAAACTCCTTCAAAAAATTATCAATAGTTTTAATGTTTAGTACTTTAATAATTTTTTTTGTTTCATACTCGTCTTTTAAAACTGAAGGTTTTAAAAATAGAGTTCCACCTATTTTTTTAAATTATGATAACTCAGAGAAGTTAAGTAATTTAATTAAAAAATATAATTGTAAAAGCATAACTGACTGCAATTTTCAAAACAAAAAAGAAAATAGAAATCTGATTTTAATAGGTGATAGCCACATGAGAAGTCTAGCTTTTGATCTCTTTGATAAAACTCAAAAAGATTATAATTTTATAATGAGTGTTAGAAATGGGTGTCAATTTATCTTAAACGTTAATCGTGTTCAGAAAGAGGGTCCTTTAGCTCTTAAATACTGTACATCAAAAGCACAAAAAGAAAGATTTGATTTTATAAAAGATTTTCCAAATTCAACTATTATTATTGGGGGAAGACTACCGGAATGGCTGTCTGAACAAAAGTTTGACAACCTAGAAGGTGGTGTTGAGGGTGAAATGCTTGATTTTATTCAAAATGACTCTAGATCGCTGTTAACAATTGAAGAAAGAAATAAACTAATAATTGAAAACTATAGACTGACTATAAATGAATTACTTAAACTTAACAATAAAGTTGTTCTAATTTACCCTATTCCAGAGGTAGGTTGGCATGTTCCAAGAAAATTATACAGCAAATTTCCAAAAAATATTTTTGGAATAAACAAGTATTATGAGGAACAGTTTGATAAAGATAAATACGTTACCACATCATTTGAAACTTTTAAAAACAGAACAAAATCGAGCTTTACATTGTTAAATTCAATGAAAGACAAAAATCTTATAAGAATTTACCCACATAAATTATTTTGTGATAATCTTATTAAAGATAGGTGTATAACACATGACTCAAAAAAATTATTCTATCTTGATTACGATCATCTGTCATCTGCGGGTTCAAATTTAATAGTAAATGAAATATTAAAATCATTAAAATGAGTTTTTAATTGAGATATTGAATTTAACTTTGGTTCACAATTATATTAATTTACTCTAAATTTTAAAAATCGAAATAAATAAATTTATCTGATTGGCCGGCATTCATAGCAAAGCCTACAAAAATTATAACTGCAAAAAAGGGTAATAAATAAGATAAACTTAATTTTTTTGAGTAATTTTCGATTCTGTCTAAATCTTCAAATTTCTGTAAATAAACTAAAGTTATAGTAAATAGCAGTACAATTAAATTTGAAATCTCTAAAAAAAGAAAAAGATTTTTGTATAATAATTCGTAAAAGATATAAATTTGCCCAAGTTCTTGAATTCTAAAAATTATCCATAAATTAAAAACAATAAAACAATTCAAAATTATTTTGTAATTTTTTTCTTTTTTAAAAAAAATAAAGTACTTCTCTATTGATAATAATAAGCCATTTAAAAAACCCCACAGTAAAAAATTATAACTTGCTCCGTGCCATAAGCCTGCAATCGTCATCGTTATCAATAAATTAATGTTTCTCGACAAGGATCCTTTTTTTGAACCTCCTAGAGGTATGTAGACATAATCTCTAAACCAATTTGATAGAGTTATGTGCCAATTCCTCCAAAATTCAGTAATTGAATGTGTTAAGTAAGGTTTATTAAAATTTATCGGCAATTTAATAGACAAACAATTTGATATACCTAGGGCCATATCAACATATCCACTAAAATCGAAATAAATTTGAATTGGAAATAATAAAAAAGCTTTATGGATTTCTTTGGTATCAATTGACTCAATGTTTAAAAAAATAGGATCAATATAAGAACCAATATTGTCGGCAAAATATATTTTTTTAACAAAGCCAATTAGGAATAATACTATACCAAATTTTATATTAGAGTTTTTTAAAACAATTTTTTTTTTGAAAATATGTAATAGATCTTTCAGTCTAAGAATAGGTCCAGCTATTAGTTGTGGGAAGTATAAAATAAATTGAGAAAAATCATTTAATTGAACTGCATTATTTTCAAAATTACGGGTATGAATATCTATGACCGCCGCTAAGCATGTAAACGTAATAAAAGAAATCCCAAGCGGTAAATTTCCAGAATATGCAAAAGTGCTTAAAATTTCAATATTAATTATTTGAAAAAAAAAACTAGAGTATTTAAAATAAAATAATGGTAGTAAAATTGCTGTAATTGAAACTTTAATATTTATTGATTTTTTTATAAAAAAAAACGTGGCTAAAAGTAAATAGAGAATTAAAATAGTAAATTTAGCATCCCAAAAACTGTAAAAGATCAAGCTAAAAAAAATTATCCATGAACTTTGAAATTTATTTAAAAATTTAATTAATAGTAAAAAAAAGAGGAAAAAAACAAAAAATTCTATTGATGAAAAAATCATTTAGTAAAAAATTTATCCAGGCTTTGGCTTATTATGTCATGAGCCATTACATTTGGGTGTGGGTCATTATAATTGTTCCATAGTTTCTTTGATGGCTTTACGACCTCCAAATCACTTAGTAAATCATAATAATTATAATTTAGTTCTTTTGAAATTTTTTCCATTTTGAGATTAATAAAATTCAATTTATAAGGTTCAAGTTGATGAATATCTGGCATTAAAATCAAATGACAATTAATGTTTTTATTTTTACAATAAATACTTAATCTTTTGAGCTCATTTTTTGCATTTGTGAAACCTTCAAAATTATCATCATATTTTTTTTTATAATAGTCTGATAGTTTTTCTATATTATACTCAGATTTTAGACTATTTAGATACTTCCACAAAATTACACCTGTTTGAAAATTGCGTGTTATAAAATTAGAATTGTCTTGATTGATAATTTCTGTGTCGTTAACAAAAAAATGGACAACAATGTCTGTAAATTGCAATTTACTCCAATTTTCAAAATAATTGTTTATATATCTTTCAGTGTTATAGTTGCCTATACCACCGTTCACGTAAATCCATTTTTTGCCTTTGCTAGAGGACAATTTATTTAATTTATTTATAAATGTATTTTCAGACTCTACTCCCCAGCCTAAAGCAATAGAACTGCCTATAAACAAAAAACTACGATCATAAGAATTTAAATATTGGTTATCATAATCTTTATCTCTTTGGCCAATTTTGTTAGTTTGAATTTCAACACCTTGTAAAATCGCGCTAGATGACACTCTGTGTACGTGTCCAATTTTTGGATTTGAATGTTTTACTTTTAAAAGTTTAGCATATTTCCATTGTTCAATATCATAATCATAAAAAATTGAATGTTTTGCTCTCAAGATTAATTCACAAATAATTAAGGTAAATATGAAAGAAAAAGAAACTATAGTTAAATTAATAAATATTTTTTTTAGCATTAATCTATTTTAAGTAATTTAATATTATTTATTTCGAGCTTTGTCGATTATTTCGTTTGCGATTAATTTATAGCCTAATTCATTATAATGAACATTAATTTTGTTAAAATATGTTAAGGGATTTTCGTTCTTTGAGAAAATATCATGATCAACATCAATAATTTCTATTTTCATATTCTTAACTTTGTTCAAAAGTGTGTTTTTATTTCTATATTTTCCTTTTAAAACAAATCTATTTAAATGATTATCATACCTTCTAGCCTCTGGCATATAAACAAAAAATAATTGACCTCCCCAACTATTAACATGATTGTTAGTTTTTTCTAAAACCTCAAAAAAAAGTGGGTCAAGTTCAATATTCATTTCTAATAAATTTGAAATTAAATGCCTCAAATTCCACAACCTTAAAATTTTTGTACTTTCAAGAAATTTCGAAATTTTGTTATTAATGGTATCTTGATTATTTTGGGTAAACTTTTTATCCTTAATTTCTTCGCTTATTCTATTTTGAATAAAAAGAGTCATTTGATCTTTAATTTTTTTCTGGTTAACTATTAAATTCTGGGAATAACCATCTTTAATATAATTCATTAAATCAATATCTTTTTTTTCTCCTCTTAAGTCTTTTGTTAAATCCGTTCCCTCAGCATAAAACCAAATTACATTACTTGGCTTTATAATTTTTGCAAATTCATTAAAAATTGCATACTCTCTTAAAGGACCTGCCCCACCTAAACCAAGATTGATAACACTATTCCCCTCGTTTTTAAGATGGCCAGCGATAGTATTTTTTTGGTCTTCGCAGGCGCCATGTACAAATGAGTCACCTACTAAAACAAACTCTATATTTTTTTCATTCCAATCGGAATTTTTATTTCTAAAACCAAATTTATCTGAAACATAAAAAATATCTTTTCCTGTTTCGTTACATAAAAAAGTTTTAACATCAGGTATATAAGAAATAGGATAAATATTAATTCCTTTATTTTTAAATTTTTTGTTTATCGCATCGAAAGGATAAATATTTTTTTCCAAAAATTTTTGATAGGTTCTTAATTTTTCCTGGAAATTTGGGTTTTTTAATTGGTCGGTTTTTTTTTCTGGAAATGATATAGCTAAAGTCAATTCTAACAAGTAAAAAGTAAAAATAATGCTTGTAAAAACTATCGTAATATACTGTTTTAAATAGTCATTTAATCTTAGTGAAAATAAGAAAAATAAAGTAAAGCCAAATGAAAACAATAAATATAAATTATATTTTTCGAATATTATATGTAAATCTACACCATTAGAATAATAAACAATAATTCTATATATTGTGTATAAGATTATTAAAAAAAACAAAAATGTATAAACTTTAAGAATCGTATTTACAAATCCTTTGCCATTTTTATTCATATTGATTAGTCTAGTTCAAATTTATTTATATAATTTTTATTGAATCCTTTGTTTTGTTTTTTCTTCTCTAAATAAAAATTTCCTATAAAAAGACTATCTAACTCGGTGCCCATAAAACAATTAAATGCGTCTTCTGGCGTATTAACTATAGGTTCACCTCTAATATTGAATGAAGTGTTAATTAGTACAGGGCAGTTTGTTCTTTCTTTAAATTTTTTAATAAGACTATAATATTTTTCATTAGTATCTTTATGGACTGTTTGAATTCTAGCAGAATAATCAACATGGGTTACAGCTGGTATATCAGACCTTTTAACATTTAATTTATCGATGCCGAATTTTTTTTTTTCTTCATCCGACATTAACTTTTGTTTATCTTTTTTAATTTGAGAAACAAGCAACATATATGGGCTATCCACACTAATCTCAAACCAATTATTCACATCTTCCCTTAAGACTGATGGAGCAAACGGTCTAAAACTTTCTCTATATTTTACTTTTAAGTTTAGATTTTTCTGCATGGTCTCTGATCTTGGGTCGCCAATTATTGATCTTCCTCCTAACGCCCTAGGTCCAAATTCCATCCTTCCTTGAAACCAACCAACTGCTTTGCCGCTGGATATTTCTAAGACTGTTTTATCTAAAAGTTTTTCATCATCGAGATATTCAAAATTTGCTCCCAGTTTTTCTAGTTTATTCTTTATTTCCTCATTGTTAAAAGATGGTCCCAAATAAGAACCGTTCATCTTATCTTTTTTATCTATCTTACGTTCTTTTTTCTTCTCTAAGTAATAAAATGCTAGAGCGGCACCCAAAGAACCACCAGCGTCTCCAGATGCAGGCTGTATCCATATTTCTTTAAAAATTTTCTCATCTAAAATTTTTCCATTTGCAACACAATTAAGAGCAACACCTCCAGCTAGACATAAATTTGGGATTTTATATTCTTCCTTTAAAGATTTGCACATTTTAACGATTATTTCCTCGGTAACTTTCTGAATAGAGGAGGCAATATCCATATGAAATGAAGTAATTTTGTCTTTTTTGGGGTCTCTTGGATTTTTACCAAATAAATTATGAAATTTTTTATTAGTCATTGTTAAACCTGTGGTGTAATTAAAGTAGTCTTGATTCATTCTAAATGATCCATCCTCTTTTATTTCAATTAATTCTTTTTTTATTAAATCAACATATTTTGGTTCACCATATGGAGCTAAACCCATGAGCTTATATTCTCCACTATTAACTTTAAAACCAGTGTAATATGTAAAGGATGAATAAAGCAACCCGAGAGAATGGGGAAAATGGATTTCTTTTTTAACCTCAAGTTTGTTTCCATTTCCAATTGCGACAGACGTTGTTGCCCACTCTCCTACACCATCTGCGGTAAGAATAATCGCTTTGTCAAATGGAGATGGGAAAAAAGCACTAGCTGCATGACTAATATGATGTTCAGAAAAAAAAATTTTTTCTTCATATTTCTGCGATAAATCTATTTCCTTTAATTTGTTTATGATTTCATTTTTTTGAAAAAGCTTTTCTTTAACCCACTGAGGCATTGCTTTAGAAAATTGTATAAATCCTTGAGGTGCTCTTGCTACATATGTTTCTAGTAACCTTTCGAATTTTAAAAAAGGTTTTTCATAAAAAACAATTGCATCAACTTCAGATAATTTAATTTTTTTAAAATTCAAAACAAATCTTATTGCATTTTTTGGAAAAGTTGAGTCATGTTTTATTCTTGTAAACCTCTCCTCTTGAGCGGCAGCAATTATTTCACCATCTTTAATTAAAGTTGCTGCACTATCATGATAAAATGCTGAAATACCTAAAATTGTTTTCACTTAAAATATAGTATAAATAAATGGTGCAATTGCAGTGCCTTGAGTCAAAACAATAAGTCCACCGAAAAGAAAGAGAACTATGATTATAGGTAATAACCAAAACTTCTTTCTTACTTTTAAAAAATTCCATAATTCTTTTATCATTGACATACTAAAACTGATCCTTCATGGTACTTTTATAGTATTTTTTTTCTATCCAATAACTTTTCAAGCTGTGCTTTCTTAAATTAATTAAATCTTTTCCCAATAATCTCATAAATAATCCTATCGGCGTTACTACTAAAAAGAAAATTATTGCCATAATAAATGGTGAAACTATTAAACCTAATAGTATTCCAAATTTGGACCAATATATATTTAGAGGTGTTAACAAACTTGAGTGGATCAGTCCTAGAACAAGAAAAATTAATGAAATAATTATTGCCCAATATCTTAAATTTTCACCGTGTAATGCAGGATATAATCCAACTAAAACAAAAACGATAAAGAATACTATTCCAAAACTTCTATTGCTTGATAAATTATTCTTATTTTTCATATAAACTCTTTGGTCTCTTTAATTTCTTTATGTCAGATTTTAAGTGTATTGAAAAGCTTTTATTAAACCTATTCAAAAACATTGAAAATATAAGAGAAATATCATTTGAGTGATTTTTTGTAAATTTGAACTGTTTTTTTTGCGACATTTTTTAAATCAAATTCCTTTAAATATAAATTATTAAACTTTTTAAAATTTGGCTTTTTTTTATAAAATTCGATGATTTTTTTTGAAAAAGAACGAAATTTTTTATTATCAACTAAACAACCATTTTTATTATTTTTAATTAGATCTAGACCGCCTTTAGTTTTAAAACTTAATACTGGTAGATAAGAAGCCATTGCCTCAATTAATGTAATTCCGAAAGACTCGATTCTTGCCATGTTAGCATAAACATGCGATTTTTTATAAAATTTTAATAATTCTTTATTTGGAAATGTGTAGCTTTCATCATTTTTAATCTCATCTATAATTAAAAAATTTTTCTTATTTTTGATATAAAAATTTTTTAAATTTAATTGATTTGTATTTCTGCCTATTATTATCCACTGAAAATCAATTACTTTAATTAAATATTTGGAAACTCTTTCAATTAAGTCAAACCCTTTCTTTTTTTCTGCATATCTTCCAATAGTTAAAATTGTTAGTCTGTTATTTTTTTGGTGTTTTATTTTTCTAATTTTTTTAATATCAACAGCATTTGGAACTTTAAAAATTTTCTTTTTATCAATATTTAAAAGTAAGAGTTCTTTTTTAATATTTTCTGATATAGCAAAGTAAATATCAATTTTTTTTATGGTTTTGATAAATAATCGATTATATTTTTTTTTTAACCTATATCCATAACCAATATTTTTTTGGATTTGAATATCAGCACCTTGAAATGTTACAGCGATTTTTTGCTTTAGTTTACTTAAGACATTTATAAATAACAAAGTTTTGTAATTCAATGAATGAAAGTGCCATACATTGTATTTTTCTTTTTCAATAATTTTTTTAAAATATATTGAATAAAAAAATGTGAAATCTAGATAAAAATAATATTTTAATAAATAGACAATATTTATTAAAAAGAGTGGTAAAGTTTTTATATTGTATTTTTTCTTTTTAATATTAGTGTAATTTAATAAAAAAATATCAACCTCATGCTCTTCAGCAATTTTATTGCCTAGATTATGAGTTTGAATTTCTGCTCCACCAATAATTGGTAAAAATGTTGATGGTATGAATGCGATTTTCATTGATTTTTAAAAAAAAATTTTTTTCCTTCATAAATAATATGAATTAAAAATAAAATTAAAACTATAAGTAAATTTTGTTTATTTTTAATTCTAATCTTTGTTTCCTCAATTAATCTACTGAAAAAAGACATGCTTTCGGATACTCCACCAGGAGAGAAATATCCAATTAATTCATTTTTTTTTGTAGCCATGCCTTTGAAGTTTGACTCTTTTACAAGTCTATAAATGAGATCGCGATCTGCACAAAACTTGAAATTATTATCATAAAGACCAATTTTCTTTTGAGTATCTTTTTTAATAAAAAAACCAACAGAATGAGCTGAATAAATGTTAAATTTCCATTTTATTTTTTTTGGCCAAAATCCACATAATATTTTTTTTTTATGAACAGTGCCAAATAAATAATCCAAATTTTTGAATTTTTTAAAATATTTTATTACAATTTTTAAACTATCTTTTTTGTAAAAATCATCTGAATTAAGTATTCCAATATAACTGCCATTTGCCAATCTTAAACCTTTATTCATTGCGTCATAAATCCCCTTGTCCCTTTCACTTATCCAATAATCAATTTTATTAGAATATTTCTTAATTATTTTCATAGTATTATCTCTTGAGCCGCCATCTATAATTATATGCTCTACATTAATATTTTTTTGATTTTGAACACTTTCAACACATCTCTTTATATTTTTTGAACCATTTTTAACAACTGTAATTATAGAAATGAGTGGCGCATTAAAATACGATTCTTTAAATTTTTTTTTAGTTCTGAGGCCACCTTCTTTTTTAACACTTTTGAATTTATGAAATAATTGGCTCTTGAAAAGGTATTCTTTTTTTTCTAAATAAATTTTTTTTTTATTAAATTTATATTTCATTTTTTGTAAGATTTATAAGGTATATCAAAGAAGTCATATGAAATTTTCAATTCTTTGAAAATGTAGGATAAAGATGAGCTAGATGACAAGTATATTGATTTCACTTTTATTTTACTTGCATCTTCAATAAAGGTTATTAGATCATTTTTATTAAACTTAGAAATTATATCTTTTTTTTTTGGATGGTATTTAAAATATATTTTTCTAAATTTTTTACAAAAACTAGTATCGTATAAAGTTTGATTAATTATATCTTCTCCATCATGCAAACCTAGATAGATAAGACAATTATGGCTTGATCTTTCGATAGTGGGTAAAAGTTTTCTATCAAAGTTGTCTATGTTGTGCAAATTTGGTTTAAAGACTGCTGAAATTTTTTTTTTATACGCTCTTTTAGATTCTTTATAAAGGTAAAATATTTTTTCTGGCAATAAATTATCAAGCTTCGATTTGCTAATAACATCTAGCCATGGAGTATTTTTTCCAAAAATACCGTGTTGATAACCAATTAATTTAATTTCTGAATTAATAGATTTTATTGTTTTTGAAATGAAAAATCCAAAATTATATTCAAACAAAAAATAATGAAATTCTTTTATTTTGTTTTTTCTATCAAATATTTTTATTAAAGGTTTTTCATAATTCATCATTTTTGAAATATTCAAAAGAGACACTAAAAAATAATTTTGGAATAGTACTTTAAAATTTATTTTTTCAATAATTAAGTTGGTGTTTTGGATCTCATTTATAAATTTTGCCATTTTTAAAGATTTAAAATAATCAAAAATTATGTCCTTTAACTCTATTTCTTGTTCAATATGAAAAAATTCTTTTTTAGATAGAACTTTAATTTTTTCTATGATTTTGAAAAAATTTGTATCCGTATGTGTTTCATCACTAATAAGAAAATTTAGATATGTGGGTTTTTTCAATTTATATAAAGTATTCACAAATCTTGAATTCATATTTGGATAAATACTTAGCGCTGAATATTCTTTAAGATATTTTTTTTTATGAAATAATTTTAAGTATAAAGTAACAAAAAAAATTTTAAAAGCAAACCTCGTCCTTGAATAAAAATATTTGAATTGGAAGTTTATTTTTTTATTTTCGGAAACATCCAATAACTTAAATTTTCTAAATAGCTGATGATAAATATTTTTAGAGTATTTTTTGTCAGAGATTATTTCTACATCAAATTTTTTATCTAATTTTAATTTTTTAATCTCTAAAAAACATTTAATTTTATCAAATAAATCAACTTTATCTTCTCTAAAATTTGCAATTTCTAAATTTAATAAAAATTTTAATGGTAAAAATTTTTTGAATTTTTTAATATATTCTAAAATTTGTGACGAGATAATCTTGTTATAATATAAGTTGTTTTTTTTAATATTTAAATTACGTGTAAAATCTCTGAAATTTTTTAGATCGATATTTCCTGTATCAATCTTGATCACATAGCAGTTATTTCTATGTAATTTAAAATTTGAGGAAATATCTAATAGTATAATTTTTTTTTTAGTTTTCATAAAAATTTAATGTTTCTTCTGCACATTTATTCCAAGT
>MDSW01188439.1_pt1 | contig 19701 bp, 20 predicted proteins | sample 811171 | NCBI WGS metagenome assembly MDSW01 (sample SAMN05326641, study PRJNA326480) | marine metagenome | isolation source: seawater | place: Atlantic Ocean: North West | collected 2012 | reverse complement strand
TTATGTTACATAGGGCTTTATTTGGTTCTCTAGAAAGATTTATTGGAATACTAATCGAACACTATGCGGGTAAGTTGCCTTTATGGATATCGCCAGTTCAAGTAGCGATATTACCTATATCATCCGAATTTGACGATTATGCTAAAAAGTTATTTGAACAATTCAGGAAAGCAGGTATATTTACGTCAGTGGATTTAAAAAATCATAAAATAAATTTTAAAATAAGAGAGCATTCTTTATCCAAAGTGCCTTTATTGGTTATATGCGGAGAAAAAGAATTGAAAACTAATTCAGTAACAATAAGAAAATTAGGAGTTGAAAAACAAGAAACCTTAAAAATTGATCAGGCTATTCAACTAATATCTTCTCAAAATAAATATCCTTTTATATAAGTGGAATATCCAAAAAAAAATTATTTTCAAAGAAAAACAAAGTGGCAAGGTCCGAGAGCCAACCATAGAATTTTTGCAAAAGAAGTTCAGGTAATTAGCAGTGACGGTAATAACTTAGGTGTTATGCAAACTAAATCTGCAATTGAAATTGCTAAAGACGAAGGACTTGATTTAGTAGAAATATCTCCCAAGGCCAATCCACCAGTATGCAAAATTATAGATATTGGAAAATATAAATACGAACAACAAAAAAAAAATAGCAAGGCAAAAAAGAAACAAAAAATTGTCAATTTAAAAGAAATAAAATTAAGGCCAGTTACCGAAATACATGATTATAGTTTTAAAATTAAAAACGCTCAAAAATTTTTGTCCAAAGGAGATAAAGTTAAATTTACTGTTAAATTTAAAGGCAGAGAAATGCAACATACTCATATGGGCGAAGAGTTGCTCAAAAGAATCCAAGAAGATACAAAATCTCTAGGTAAAGTGGAACTAGCTCCTAAATTTGAAGGCAAACAAATGATAATGATTGTTCAGCCTATTTAATTAATTATTGTAAATTTATTTCAAAATATGTATAAGTCGCTAATTTTATGCCTAAGTTAAAAACTAAAAGTTCAGCTAAAAAAAGATTTAGAATTACTAGTAGAGGCAAGGTAAAAATGCCTCAAGCTGGTAAAAGGCACGGTATGATAAAAAGAACAAATTCACAAATAAGAAAACAAAGAGGTACAACTATAATGTCAAAACAAGATAGCAAAATTGTAAAATCTTATATGCCATATAGTTTAAGAAATTAATAATGGCCAGAACAAAAAGAGGAGTAACAAGTCACGCGAGGCATAAAAAAGTTTTAAAATTCGTTAAAGGACAATATGGACGAAGAAAAAATACTATTCGTGTTGCAAGACAAGCAATGGAAAAAGCTTTGCAATATGCTTACAGAGATAGAAGAGCAAAAAAAAGAGATTTCAGATCATTATGGATCCAAAGAATTAATGCAGGCGTAAGACAGGAAGGCCTTACTTATTCTAAATTTATAAATGGCTTAAACAAGTCAGGTATCAAGCTAGATAGAAAAGTATTGGCAGAAATAGCATATAATAACCCAGAAGCCTTTAAATCCATCGTAAAAAAAGTTCAATCCTCCCTTAACTAATAAGGGTATTTCTATTATCTTTAGTAAAATAGAGAATCAGTAAAAATATTTTTTTATGGAAAATTTAAACCAGATAGAATCGGATATTTTTAATAAAATAAAAAATGCTAAAGAACGCGAGTCTTTAGAGGTAATTAAAACAGAAATTTTTGGAAAAAAAGGAATTATTACTGATCTTTTTAAAAAAGTTGGAAGTTTAGAACAAGACAAAAGAAAAGAGTATGCCTCAAAACTTAACTCTCTAAAGACAAAGGTTATTGACTCAATTGAAAAAAAACTTTCTGATTTAGATCAATCAGAAATAAACAACAAACTTCAAAATGAAAAAATAGATGTAACACTTCCTGGCAGAAGTTATTTTTCTGGAAAAATTCATCCTGTTTCACAAGTGATTGATGAAGTTACCTCAATCTTTTCAGAAATAGGATTTTCAGTTGAAGAGGGGCCTGATGTTGAAAATGAATATTATAATTTTTCCGCACTTAATACCCCAGAAAATCATCCAGCAAGAGATATGCATGATACTTTTTATCTTGATCTTTCCAAAGATTTACTTTTACGAACACATACATCACCAGTTCAAATTAGAACAATGATGAAAAGTAAGCCTCCATTTAAAATAATTGCTCCTGGAAGAACTTATAGGCATGATAGTGATCAAACACACTCTCCAATGTTTCATCAATTAGAGGGATTGCATATTGATAAGAACATTAATATGGGACACCTTAAGGGTTGTTTATATTATTTCGTTAAAAAGTTTTTTGAAGTTGATAAAGTAAAAATAAGATTTAGACCAAGCCATTTTCCTTTCACTGAACCCTCTGCTGAGGTTGATATTGGATATAAAATTCAAGATGGTAAAATAAAAATCGGAGAAGGAGATAAATGGTTAGAAATTCTTGGTTGTGGAATGGTACATCCTGCTGTCTTAAAAAATGCAAAAGTAAATCCAATACAGTACCAAGGGTATGCTTTTGGTGTTGGAATCGATCGACTGGCTATGTTGAAATATGGAATAAATGATTTAAGAGCATTTTTTGAAAATGATATTAGGTGGTTAGAATTTTACGGATTTGATCCATTAGATATTCCAACGAATTATAGAGGCCTAAGCAGATGATAATCTCCTTATCTTGGTTAAAAAATCACCTATCAACTAAAGCAAATCTTAATCAAGTAGCTGAACGATTGACAGAAATTGGCTTAGAGGTAGAAAATATTAAATCTTCAAATGGTAATTTAGATAACTTTATCATTTGTAAAATTATAAAATCTGAAAAACATCCAAATGCTGACAAATTAAAAGTTTGTGATGTCGATGTAGGTTCTGGAAATTTAATTAAAGTTGTTTGTGGCGCTCAAAATGCTAGAGATGGATTGTTTGCTGTTTACGCTCCTCCTGGTTCAATTATTCCAAAAACCAATATGAAATTAAAGATAGCAAAAATAAGAGGAATTGAATCCAAAGGAATGCTTTGCTCAGGCTACGAGCTTGATGAATCTTCAAATAAGGAAGGAATTATAGAATTAAATAAAAAAGAGAAAAATATTGGTGAAAAATATTTTAAAAACATTGGGGAAAAAACTATGGATATTGCTGTAACACCAAATAGACCAGATTGTTTGGGTGTAAGAGGTATCGCTAGGGATTTAGCCTCTTCTGGTTTAGGTCAATTAAAAAGGCAGCCCCCTATTAAAATAAATCAGAAATTCAAAAGTCCAATTAAAGTTTCAATAAAAAAAGAAAAAAATCAAGGTTGTGGTATTTTTGGAAGTGTATATATAAAAAATGTCCAAAATAAAGAAAGCCCTGATTGGTTAAAAAAAAGAATTATAGCTTTAGGATTGAGCCCAATATCAGCTATCGTAGACATCACTAATTATGTCATGTTTGATTTAAATAGACCTTTACATGCTTATGATGCAGACAAAATTGATAAAGAAATTATTGTAAGAAATTCAAAAAAAGGTGAGTCCTTTGAAGCCTTAGATAATAAAAAATATATGCTCCAAAATAATATGTGCACAATAAGCGATAAGTCTGGAGTCTTAGGCCTCGGCGGTATTATTGGTGGAACTAGATCTGGTACAGAACTGTCTACAAAAAATATTTTGTTAGAGTCAGCATATTTTTTTCCATCAATGATTAGAAAAACTTCAAAAATTTTAAACATAGATACTGATGCAAAATATAGGTTTGAAAGAGGCATAGATCCTAATTCTATTAAATTAGGATTAGAACTTGCTATGTGTATGATATTGGATATTTGTGGTGGGACAGCCAGTAAATTTTCAGTAGTTGGGAAAATAAGAGATGAGAGAAAAATAATTGAATTAGATCCAGAAAAGTTTTCTAAAGTTATTGGATTTTCAATTACAAATTTAAAAATTAAAAAGGTTTTAACTTCACTAGGATGTTCTTTAAGGAATAACGGAAAAAAAATTAAGGTTTTAGCGCCAAGCTGGAGGCCTGATATTAAGCATGATATTGATTTAATCGAGGAGTTGGTGAGAATCAGTGGATATGACAAAATTCCATTATTAATTCCAGAGAAAGAAAATATTAAAGACACGCTAAATTATAAACAAAAACTTTTTCACTTCTCCCAAAGGTCAATTGCTTCAAAAGGATATGTTGAAGCAGTTACGTGGTCGTTTACAGATTCAAAAATAGATAATTTATTTTCAGAATTGAAAAATGAGATTAAATTAGCTAATCCAATTTCTTCTGACTTGGATGTTTTAAGATCATCTCTTTACTCCAACTTAATTATTAGTGCAAAAAAGAATATTCATAGAAATTTTGAAGATCTAATGCTATTTGAAGTTGGACCTGTTTTTAAAGGTAGTAAACCCGGTGAACAAACAACAATGATAGGAGCAATTAGAACAGGAAAACATTCTAGAAAAAACTGGATAGAAAAAGAGAGAAATTTTGATGTTTTTGATATTAAAAATGATGCATTAAGAACTCTAAATGAAATTGGCATTGATAGCTCTAGCATATCAGTAAGCAACATGACAAAGAGATGGTACCACCCAGGTAGATCTGGTTTGTTATCTTTAGGTTCTTCTACTGGTCCAGAACTTGCATATTTTGGAGAAATTCATCCATCTATTATTAGAAAATCAGATTTAAGAACTGATAATGTTTTAGGTTTTGAAATATTCTTAGATAATATACCAGAGACAAGAAAAAAAATTAGAGAAATCAAACCACAATTTATAGTTTCAGATTATCAAAAAGTAACTAGAGATTTTGCATTTGTTATTGATGAAAAATATAGTTCAGGAGAAGTTATTAATTTGGTTAAGAAAATTGACACAGCATTAATTAAAGATGTAAAAATTTTTGATGTTTACCAGGGTGATAACATAGGAAATGGAAAGAAATCTATTGCATTTAATGTAACTTTGGAGCCTAAAGATAAAACTTTAAGTGAAAAAGATATCGATCAAATTAGCAAAAAAATCGTATTAAAAGTTCAAGAAATAACGGGCGCAAATCTTAGATCCTAATGTCTACAAATGAAATAATTCGCAATTTTTCAATAATTGCGCACATTGATCACGGCAAATCTACTCTAGCGGACAGATTAATACAAAGATGCGGAGGTCTATCTGAAAGAGAAATGAAAGCACAGGTTCTTGATTCAATGGATATTGAAAGAGAAAGAGGAATTACTATAAAGGCTCAGACCGTAAGATTAAATTATAAAGCAAAAAATGGAAAAAATTATATTTTAAATATAATTGATACGCCTGGTCATGTAGACTTTAGTTATGAAGTTAGTAGGTCTTTATCAGCATGTGAAGGATCAATTTTAATAGTAGATAGTTCCCAAGGGGTTGAGGCACAAACTTTGGCTAATGTTTATCAAGCTCTTGATAATAACCATGAAATAATTCCAGTATTAAATAAAATTGATTTGCCAGCAGCTGATCCTGAAAAAGTAAAAAAACAAATAGAAGATGTAATAGGCATTGACACAAATAACTCTATTGAATGTTCAGGTAAAACCGGAAAAGGAACAGATGAAATCTTGGAATCAATTATTAAAATTTTACCATCGCCAAAGGGAAATTCAGAAAATCCATTAAAAAGTTTATTGGTCGATAGTTGGTATGATAGTTATTTAGGTGTAGTTATTTTAGTTAGAGTTATAGATGGAGTTTTAAAAAAAGGTATGCAAATTAAAATGATGTCTAACAATACTGAACATACTATTGAAAAAGTTGGTGTGTTTACCCCCAAGGCTCTCGATGTTACAGAAATTTCTTCAGGGGAAATAGGTTTTATCATTACTGGTATTAAAAATTTATCTGATACAAAAGTTGGAGATACAATTTGTGACCGTTCAAACCCAATTGATAAGCCATTACCTGGATTTAAACCTAGTAAACCAGTTGTTTTTTGTGGTTTATTTCCAGTGGACAATTCAGAATATCAAAAATTAAAAGATGGCTTAGCAAAACTCAGGCTTAATGATTCAAGTTTTTCTTATGAGCCAGAATCTTCAAGTGCTTTAGGATTAGGTTTTAGATGTGGATTCTTGGGTTTACTACATTTAGAAATAATAACCCAAAGGCTAGAAAGAGAGTTTGATGTAACACTTATTACAACTACCCCCGGTGTTATATACAAAATAAACAAAAGAGATGGTTCGGTTCAAGAACTTCAAAATCCAACTAATATGCCAGATCCAGTGCAAATTTTATCTATAGAAGAGCCTTGGATTAAAGCAACAATAATTACTCCTGATCAATATTTAGGATCAATAATTAAAATATGCCAAGATAAAAGAGGAGTACAAAGTAATTTAACATATTCTGGAAATCGTGCAGTAATAAGTTATGAACTTCCGCTAAATGAAGTTGTTTTTGATTTTTATGATCGACTTAAATCTGTATCAAGCGGATATGCAAGCTTTGATTATGAAATTACTGGATACAAAGAAGGTAATTTAGTGAAAATGGGAATATTAGTTAACACAGAGTCAGTGGATGCACTTTCTATGATAATTCACAAAGATTTTGCACAATCTCAAGGTAGATTAGTTTGTGAAAAACTAAAAGAATTAATTCCAAGGCATAACTTTCAAATTCCAATTCAAGCAGCAATAGGTGGAAAAATTATCGCTAGAGAGACAATAAAGGGCTACAAAAAAGATGTTTTAACCAAAATACACGGAGGTGGGGCTCTAGATAGAAAACGTAAATTGCTTGAAAAACAAAAAAAAGGTAAGGCTAGAGCTAAGCAATTTGGAAAAGTTGAAATACCACAAGAGGCATTTATCGGAGTCCTAAGGATTAATAAAAATGATTAAAATAATTATAACTTTATCTTTAATCTTAAATTTAATTTTAATTTATTTTTTAAATAAGAAAAAACTACGTAAAATTTTTACATCAACAAAGATTAAAACTGTAGAAATTACTGATATTAACGAGGCATTTAAACCTAATAAAATTTCAGAAAAACTACTCTCACCAAAGGATGATGTATTTATAAAAAGTTTTTCAATACCCGAAAGCTTCAATGTCGTTGGTATGACTTCAGATTATGAAGCATGGATTTTATCTGTTTTAGCCAAAAGATCTAATAAAATATTCGAGTTTGGAACTTGTAGCGGCAAAACAACATCTTTATTAGCAGTTAACTCCCCACCTAATGCAGAAATATTTTCTCTTACTTTAGATAAAGAACAATCTAAATTAATTAAATCTGAAAAGCATGATAATAAATACGCTTTTCGAAATTTAAAAAATGAAAGCTTGTATGATAAATTTATTTTTACTGGAAAAAATTTTGAAAAAAAAATAAAAGTTATATTTCAAGACTCAAAAAAATTAATAGTAGATCCTTATATTAATCAGTTTGATCTTATTTTTATTGATGGAGCTCATACATATAGTTATTTGAAAAATGATAGCGAAAAAGCTTTTCAAATGATTAAAAAAGGCGGATATATTTTATGGCATGATTTCAATATAGGGAAAAAATCTTGCAAAGACGTAGTAAAATATTTAGAGGAAAGTATTAATACAAAAACAATTTACCATATTAAAAATACTTCATTATGTTTTTATCAAAAAAATTAGGAGAGATGGCCGAGCGGTTTAAGGCGCAGGCTTGGAAAGCTTGTATACTGTTAAAGGTATCGTGGGTTCGAATCCCACTCTCTCCGCCATTAATTTTTTTAATTTTTTTTCTTATTACATCTGAAGCACATGCAAAAAAATGGAAAGCTTTTTTATGTAACTACAAAGATGGTGTAGCGGAAAATAGTGGTGATCCATGTAAAAAGGGGGCTACTAAATTTAAAATTTATTTACATAAGTATTCGTTTAAAAATGAAAAGCTTTGTGACGAATGGATTATGGAGGCATCTAGCACTCCAGAAGCAAAAGAGGCATATCCTGTCGAGATATGGATTATTGGTTGTGACAAAAATTGGTAATTATTTGTTATTTAATTGATCTAAAGTTAAACCTTTTTTATTTGCCGGCACAGCTACATCTATCATTTTAGGAAATGGCAGATTCAAGTTATTCATCATCTCCACGTATTGGTCAACAGATTTTACTTTAAGTCTTGGATTATTATTTTTTTCTTGTCCAATAGTGCTTACTTTATTACCTTTATAATCATGGGCAGGATATACCAAAGTTTTTTCCGGTAGTTTAAGAATACATTCAAATAGTGAATGATACTGGTCCACCGGGCTACCATTTTGAAAGTCAGTTCTTCCTGTACCATTAATCAATAATGTGTCTCCGGTAAAAATTCTATCATTCATTAAAAAACTATAAGAACAATCTGTGTGACCAGGAGTATACATTGAAGTTAAAACAATATTTTCAATCTTAATTTTTTCGTTGTCTTTTACTTTAATACTAATAACTTCTGAAAGTGAATTTTCCCCCATAATTGTTGCACAATTTGTTCTTTTATTTAATTCTTTTAATCCTGAGATATGATCTGCATGAATGTGCGTATCAATAACTTTTACTAACTTTAAATTTAAAGATTCTAAAATTGATAAATATTCATTTGTGTTACCAATGACTGGATCAATTATTAATGCTTCTCTTCCATGTCCACTAGATACAATGTACGTGTAGGTTGAAGAATCTTTATCAAATAATTGTTTAAATATCATAACCGATTAAAAATATTATAAAAAATTGCATAGCAAATCAATCTTGCCTATAATATTTTAAAAACAAAAATCAGAGGGGTTAAAATGACGTTAAAAATTAATAGTAAAGCGCCGGATTTTAAAGCAAAAACTTCCGAAGGTGATATATCTTTTCATGAGTGGCTAGGAGACAGTTGGGGTGTATTATTTTCACATCCAAAAGACTTTACTCCAGTTTGTACAACTGAACTTGGTGCATTAGCTAAAATGAGACCAGAGTTTGAAAAAAGAAATGTTAAGGTTATGGGTTTAAGTGTTGATCCAGTGTCAGATCACATTAAATGGCTTGATGATATTAAAGATGTTTGTGGGTTAAAACCTAATTATCCTATTGTAGCAGATGAAAAATTAGAAGTTGCCAAACTTTATAATATGCTAGAAGGTGATGCTGGAACTACATCAATGGGACGTACAGCTGTAGATAATGAGACAGTAAGAACTGTATATGTTATTAGACCAGATAAAAGAATTGGTTTATTTCTTACTTATCCAATGACAACAGGCCGTAACTTTCATGAGATATTGAGAACAATAGATTCAATGCAACGTACAGCAAAACACAAAATTGCTACGCCAGCTGACTGGAAACCAGGTGAGGATGTAATTATTGTTCCTAAAGTAACTAATGAAGAAGCAAAAAAAATATACCCAGATGGCTGGAAAACTATAAAGCCATATCTTAGAAAAGTTCCAGATCCATCAAAATAATTTGGATAAAAAAATATTAGACAAACAATCTCAGCATTGGGAAATTAATTTCTCAAGTAAGCCTGAGATGTTTGGTATTTCTCCAAGTGAAGCAGCAATAAAAGCAGTAAAAGAATTTAAAAAAAAAGGAATAACCAATTTAATTGAATTAGGAGCTGGCCAAGGAAGAGATACAATTTTTTTTGCTGAAAAAGGCTTTAAAGTAGAAGCACTTGATTATAGTTACTCTGCAGTTAAAACAATAAATGATAAGGCTAAAAAATTAGGTTTATCAAAATTTATTTCAGCAAAACATCATGATGTTAGAAAGCCCCTTCCATTTAAAAATGAAACTTTTGAATCTTGTTTTTCACATATGCTATATTGTATGGCTCTTACAAATAATCAACTTAGCACTTTATCTGATGAGATATTGCGAGTTTTAAAATCAAAAGGTTTAAACTTTTATACTGTAAGACACACTGGAGATGGTGATTATAATAATGGCTTTCATTTAGGTGAAGATCTTTATGAAAGTAATGGTTTTATAGTTCATTTTTTTTCAAAATTAAAAATTAAAAAATTATCTAAAGGTTTTAAAATTCTTCATATAAATTCATTTGAAGAAGGCAATTTTCCAAGAAAGCTTTATGAAGTAATTTTAGAGAAAGAAAATTAAATTATTCTTTAATTTTTCAAAGCACTTTTGAAAGTATCATCATTTTTTAGTGCTTCAATAACATGCTGGTTGATGGTTTTTCCTGTACTTTTCTCTATAAGGTGATTAGCAGTATTTGTTGCAGCAGACTGTAATATTGAAGTTGTTGTAAAGCCAGATGAAGCTGGTCCAAGCAAAGCCATTGGAGCCATATAGCATCCAGATAGCGCAAATAGCATCAAAAGTATTGTAAATACTTTCTTCAATTTCTCCCCCTCAGGTGAAACACTATAAGTTTATAATAATTATTTAAAGTTAATTCTTTTTTAAAACTATTAATAATTAAGGCTTTTTTGCTAATTTTTTCAATAAAAATGGCTATTTTTGTTAGTTTATATTTTATATTAAAAATCGCCTTAAAGTAGAATGTTAAAATTATTTTACAAATTGTTTTAAATTTGGTTCAAAAAAATCAGGACCCTTCATCACTTTTCCTTGATCATTATATATAGGTTTGCCATTTTTATCCAACTTGCTCATGTTTGATTTTTGAACTTCTGAAAAACATTTATCGAGGTCAATTCCAAAAGCGTGACCTGCCCCATAAGTTACATAAAGTATATCAGTTAAAGCATCAGCAATTTCTTCTAAATTCTTTTCTTTTATAGCACTTTGCAATTCATCCAACTCTTCTTTAATGAGATCGTATCTAAGCTTAACTATTTTGTCTGATGGAAACCCAGGTCTATCTTTTACTTCTTGTCCAAAAGTTTTCATGAACTTTTCTACATCCTTAAAATTACTCATAGTTTTAAATATTTAGAACTGCTCTTCCTCAGTAGAATCTTTCATAGCAGTAGTTGCACTTTTTCCAGATGTAATCGTATTTGATACTGCATCAAAATACGATGTTCCTACTTCCCTTTGATGTTTAGTAGCAGTATATCCATCCTTTTCACTTTCAAATTCTTGTTGTTGTAATTTTGAATATGCCGCCATTCCAGATTTTTTATAATTTTTTGCTAAATCAAAAATTGCATGGTTTTGAGCATGGAAACCTGCTAGGGTAACAAACTGAAATTTATATCCCATGTCACCCATTGATTTTTGAAAACTTTCTATCTCTTTGTCTGATAAATGTTTTTTCCAATTAAAGGATGGTGAACAATTATAAGCAAGCATTTTGTCAGGATATTTTTTGTGAATTTCACTAGCAAATTTTTCTGCTTCTTTGATATTAGGTTTACCCGTTTCGCACCAAACTAAATCTGCATAAGGAGCATAAGCTAATCCACGAGATATTGCTTGTTCTATTCCATCCTTAACATAGTGGAAACCCTCAGGCGATCTTTCTCCAGTTATAAAAGGTTTATCGTTTTCATCAAAATCACTCGTAATTAGTTTTGCAGCGTTTGCGTCTGTTCTTGCAATAATAATAAGTGGTACATTCATTACATCTGCTGCCAATCTTGCAGAGGTTAGATTTCTTATAGCCGTTTGTGTTGGTATTAAAACTTTACCACCCATATGCCCACATTTTTTCTCAGAAGCCAGTTGATCCTCAAAGTGAATTCCAGCTGTACCAGATTTAATAAATTTTTTTGTTAATTCAAATACGTTTAAAGGTCCACCAAATCCTGCTTCGCCATCAGCAATTATAGGCATCTGATAATCTATTTTATTTTTTTCATCTATTTTTCCCTCTATTAATTCAAGGTGTTGAATTTGATCTGCTCTTATCAAAGCATTGTTCATTGCTTCAACTAATTTTGGCGCACTATCATATGGATATAAACTTTGATCTGGATACATTTCTCCTGCACTATTGGCATCAGCTGCAACTTGCCAACCTGATAAATATATTGCCTTAAGACCCGCTTTTGCATGTTGAACTGCTTGATTGCCTGACAAAGCACCCAAGGCATTCACATAATTATCTGAATTTAGTAAGTGCCAAAGTTTCTCAGATAGTTTTTTAGATAAAGTGTATTCTACGTTAAATGAGCCTTTTAATTTTTCAACATCTTTTGAGGTATAACCTCTTTTTATTCCTGAAAATCTTTTTAGGTCGTATGAAATGTTATTTGATGATTTAGTTTTTGTTTGCATTAGCTTCGTTTTCAATGTCGTTTATTCCAGAACTTCCCCAATCCTGGTCATCCTCTTTAACATAAACGCCCCTTTGTGAAAACTGGCTAAGGTCTCTAAGTTTATCTTTGTTCGAATTGATATTACTCATAAAATTTACTATATTTACAAATAATTAAATAAGCAATATTTTTATTGATATTCCTTGTAAATAGCTGTAAATTAAAAATCAAATAGATGTAAATGTTGTAAATATGGATCAAAAAGATATTCAAATAGGCCATAAAATTAAAAATACCAGAAGAAAACTAGGAATTACCCAAGCAGATTTATCTAGAAAATTGTCTATATCCCCAACCTACCTAAACTTAATGGAGAGCGGCAAACGTAAGATAAATTTAGATTTACTCTTAAAAATGGCCAATGAACTTAATATAGAAATGTCAGACATATCAAAAAAAACTGATACTAATTTGTATCAAAATTTAATGGATCTACTTGGTGATAATTTATTTGAAAACTTAGATATTACAAATTTTGATGTTAAGGAATTGCTTAATTCCAACCCATTAATTGCAAAAGCATTAGTCAAGCTTGGGGATAATTATAAAAAAAAAAATATGGATATCGTTAGCAAAGTAGAAAATATTTCAGGAAAATTTATTGACAGTAGAAAAAACTCTTTTCCCGGGGAAGTAGTTGCAGACTTTGTGCAAGAGAATGAAAATTACTTTCCAAAATTAGAAGAATTTGCAAGCGATCTCTTCAATAAAATTCAAACTAATAATCGGGTGGGATACTCATCGATATGTGAATACTTATTAAATAAACATAAAATTGAAGTAAAAGATGTAGTTCCAGATGAAAATAAACCGTTTACCAAACAATATGATAAAATTAAAAAAATTTTTTTTGTATCGGATTATTTAAATCTTGAAACTAAAAAATTATATGCTGGTGCACATGTTGCACAATTAGAAGCTAGTAATATTATAGATGAATACTTAGATAATTTTTCTTTTCCATCAGAAGAGTCAAAAAAATTATCCAAAGTCGCTTTATTAAATTATACTGGGGCCGCAATAATGATGCCCTATAAACCATTTTATGATGAATGTGTTAAACAGAGATATGATGTTGAGCTTTTACAAAATACTTTTGCAGTTTCTTTTGAACAGGTTGCACACCGAGTGACATGTTTACAAAAAACTGAGATGAAAGGAATTCCTTTTCATATGTTAAGAGCTGATGTAGCAGGAAATATTTCTAAGAGATTTTCTTTATCAGGTATCGAAATACCACGTTATGGTGGAGCCTGTCCAAGATGGAATATTTATAAAGCTTTTACAATGCCTGGAAAAATAAATGCAGCGGTATCAAAAATGCCTAATGGTGAAAAATATGTTTGTATAGCTCGAACTGTGGAAAAAGGAATTGGAAAACACGGAATGGAAAAAACTTTATTATCTATCGGTCTAGGTTGCCAAGTTAAGTATGCTAAAGATTTCGTTTATGCAGATACTCTTAATTTAAATGATAAAAAAACAGAAACACCTATTGGGGTTAATTGTAGGACATGCGATCGAATGGATTGTCAACAAAGAGCATTTCCACCTTTACACAAAAAGTTTGATATTGATTTAGATAAAAGGGGCGTATCAGTTTACGTAAGTGATTAACTTCCAAATTCTTTTATTAACGGCAACATTCCTTTTCGAAATTTTTCCCAAGATTTCAAAGAGTCTTTATAAATGGGTTTTCTTACTTGAGATAGGCTTACAGTATGAACTGGTCTTTTATTTTCGTAAAATTTCAAACATATCGGATCCCAATTTAGTCCAATAAAATTGATTAAATTTTTAATTTCTTTTTCTTGATTTTTTATAAGCTCTTCATAAGAAATATTGTAAATAAACCCAGGCATTTCTCTTTGCCAGTGTTCCATAAGATCTACGTATCCCTTATAGTGCTGAGCTAATTCTTTAAGGTCGTAGCAAAATTTCAAATTTCCAGCAAAAAAGTTTTTAAAGATTGATAAGCAGTTATCATATTTATCACGTGTACAATGTATTATTTTAGATTTAGGAAACAATATTTTTATAAAACCAATCCATTGAAAATTGTGAGGAAGTTTATCAGTTATATATTTATGTTTATCGGATATTTTTTTTAAGTATTTTAAATATTCTTGTGCAATTATTTCTAAATTCTTGCTGTTCCAATTCTTAGGTTCTTTAGGAAAAATAAATTTTTTATTTTTTGAGAAAATTTTGTTTATTTGCTTGCCAAACTCAGTTAGCTCTCCTGCTCCATGAATTTTTGGGTGAGTAGCTAATATTTGTTCCACTAAACTCGTACCAGATCTTGGCATTCCTACTATAAAAATTGGAGCGATATCATCATTATTCCCAGCAAAATTTAATTGATCAAATAATTTTTTGTTGAAAGTTTCTTTGATTTGTTTGAATAATTTTAAATCATCATTTATATTATATTTTACTATTTTTCTTTTAAGAGTATTGCCTAGTAAGTAAAAGTTGAAAGATTTTTCGTAGTTCTTAAGATCTTCGTTAGCTTTACCTAGCGCCATATACAAATCTATTTTTTCATTTTCAGGAATATTTTTTTCTAAGTTAATTTTTTCCATTTGTAAAAGATGGCTATTTTTTTCTGAATATTTAATTAAAGCTGATAAATTTCTATGTGCCAACATAAAGTGTGGATTTATTTTTATAGAATTTTCGAAACATTCTTTGGCTTTATCAAATTCACCTAATATATTGTATGTAATACCTAAATTTGTATAAATTACATAATTTTTTGGATCACAACTTATGGCTTCTTTAAAATTTTGTTCTGCTTGTTGAAAGTTATTGAGATCTTTCATTAAATTACCAAGATTGTTATAAGCTAGCGCAAATTTTGGCTCATGGAAAATTGATTTTTCAAATAACTCTTTCGCCATTTCTAAATCTTGTTTTTTATTTCTGTAAATGTTCCCTAGATTATTATAAGCAATTGCAAATTTTGGATTTAATGAGATGGCTTTTTCATAAGATTTTATAGCCTCTTCTGTTTTGTTTTGTGCACTTAAGCACATACCTAACAAATTATAAAGAACTGGAACTTTGCTATATTTTTTTATTAAAGATCTTGTTTTAGTTTCAGCTAAAACAAAGTTTCCATTGTAAAAAATTCTTCCAACAACATCAAAATTTTCTTTTAATTTTTCTTGTTCATCTTTCATATAATTTTAAATTCTTTTAACAGCTATAACTTTTAAACCAGCTGTTCTATAAATTCTCTCTATAGTTTTATTAATGGGCATTATTATTACTTTTTTCAAGGGGCCATAGGCATGTATTAATTTTTTTTTAGAGAGTGCTATTGCCACGTGACCTTTCCAAAAAATTAGGTCATTTTTTTTAATATTTTTTAATTTTATAGATTTTTTAAAATATTTTACTTGATCCACAGTATCTCTCGGACAAAACTTATTATTATAATTTAAAAATATCTGAACCAGAGCAGAGCAATCGATACCTTTATAATTTTTACCTCCCCATTTGTATTTTACATTTACAAATTTTTTAACATCTTTAAATACATTTTTTTCTACATATTTTATTTCTCTTAAACTCTTCTTAATTATCCAGAACTTATCAAATTTATAAAAATTATTTTTTTTATCTATTACTTTTAGTTTAGATCCATAGCTTAACTTTTTTTTAATCTTACATTTTTTATCTGGTTTTGAATACAAGCTGGCATATAAAGTGCTAACTTTATAATTTGCAAGTTTACTTTCGCTAAAATTTTTATTTTTTATGTATCCTTTATAATTATCGATATCATTTTTAATTTTTATCCATTTATTTTTATAGTTTAAAATTTTAAAAGTATCTCCGTATAAAAGCTGGGTAACTAACTTGGATCTAGCAGTTTTTTTTTCATATACATTTAAAAATGAATAAATATTTTTCACTGTAATTTAAGTTTATTTTTAATAAACCACAAAAAGATCAAAGAAGGTATAACCATAATAGCTGTCATAACAAAAAATATTCCCCAGTCCCCGTTTAACCAGTCAACCATAGCTCCAGATGATGCAGCTAAAGTTGTTCTACCAGCTGTTCCAATTGATGCAAGCAAAGCATATTGGGTTGCAGTATAGGTTCTATCTACCAGCATGGAAATAAAAGCTACAAAAGCAACAGTGGCAAACGCTGCTGCCATATCATCAAAAATTACTGCTATAGCAAAAAGCCATTCTGATTTTCCGGACCATGCCAAAAGAGAAAATAATAAATTTGTCGAAGCCATTAAAATGCCAGAGACAAACATTGCTTTGATAACACCTGATCGTATTGCAAACAAACCTCCCAAAAGAGTAAATACAACTGTTGTTATCCATCCCAATCCTTTTGAATATAAAGCTATATCTGATTTAGAAAATCCTATTTCTTTATAGAAAATAATAGACATTCGACCCAAAAAGGCCTCTCCAATTTTAAAAAGAAATACAAACCCCAAAATACCTATAGCAATTTTAAAACCGTTTTTCCTAAAAAAACTAATTATAGGTCCAGCTACTGTACCACTTACCCAAGCAATGGACTTAGTGGCAATGTTTGAAGATCCTAATTTTTTTACAATCATTTCATCAGTATTTTTTTGGGATTCTTGACGTTCTTCATTTTGTTTTTCGTGTACAAACATCAAACCAATATTACAAGCAATAACCACAATACCGAGAACTAAAAAAGTAATTTGCCAATAGTCCTCAAATCCTATTTTTTCAAAATATTCAGCTGAGTTAAGAGCGATTACTCCACCTAATTTATATCCTGTCCACCACCCAACTACTGCCATAGCCGCGCCAGCTTGCATTGATTTTCCCTCATTTTCACCGATTTGTTCAATTCTTAAAGCATCTACCGTTATATCTTGAGTTGCCGATGCAATCGCAATAACCAGACCAATTGTAATTATTAAAGCTAAATTTGTTGTTGGGCTAACAACACTCCAAAGAACTAAACTTACCAAAATAATCAATTGCATGGTCACGATCCAGCCACGTCTATGCCCAATTCTATTTGTTAACCAGGGAATACGAACTCTATCTATTATCGGAGCCCAAAGATAATTAAATGCATAGACAGCAAATATTAGTCCAGCCCAACCTATTGTACTTCTGCTCAATCCATCTTCTTTTAACCAAAGACTTAAACTGCTTCCAATCAAAACCCATGGAAACCCACTAATAATTCCTAATAATAAAATTTTAGCCATTCTTTTATCAAAATAAACGGCAAACGATTCAGCAAATGTTTCTTTTTTATGTATATCCATAAATTACAAAAAATTAATTTTTCCAAAATAGTGGAAAAAATAATACCAAAATTGAAAATATTTCTAGTCTACCAATTATCATTGTAAAAGACAAAATCCATTTTGCGGTATCAGATATTTCGCTAAAATTACCATTTGGACCAATTGTTTCTCCCAATCCTGGCCCAACATTAGAAATACATGTTGCGGCAGCAGATATTGCAGTTAATAAGTCCAGGCCAGTAAGAGATAATAGCAGTGATACTAAAAAAAATATTAAAAAATATAAAAAAATAAAAGCTATTACAGAAGATATGAATTGGTCGCTAATATTTTCTTTATTATAATTAATTTTAAAAATTCCTTTTGAATAGATTAGCTGTTTGATTTGCTTTGTTACAAATAAAATAAGTATTTGTAATCTGAAAATTTTTATTCCACATGTCGTTGATCCTGCACACCCCCCTACAAACATTAAAAAAATAAAAAAAATGATCGAGAACTTACCCCAGACTCCAAAATCCGAAGTCACATAACCAGTTCCAGATAAAATTGAAACTACATTAAATGTGGCAATTCTTAAATTGTTAAATAAATTATCGTTATTACTAATTTGCAAATAAATAAACATAAAGATAATTGATATAATAATTAGATTTATAAGACCTTTAATTTGTACATCATTGAAAAAAACTTTTTTATTACCAGTTATAAATTTTAGATAAGAAATAAAAGGTATGCTTCCTAAAATAATAAAAATTATTGATACCATTTCTATAGACGGTTTATTGAAGAAACCAATTGATTCATTATGGTTTGAAAAACCTCCTGTAGCTATAGTTGTCATTGCATGTGTAACTCCATCAAAAACATTCATACCAGTAAAATAATAAGATAGAGCACAAAGAAAAGTTAAAGAAGAATATATATAAAAAATTTTAAAAGTTAATTCTCTTGTTTTTGGCAAAATCTTTTCTGTAGTGTCCGAAGCGTTCATTCTAAATAACTGCATTCCTCCAACATTAAGCAGAGGCAAAATTGTAATTGCCATAACTATTATACCTATCCCTCCTAACCATTGAAGAATAGCTCTCCATAAAAGTATCGCTTTGGGAGCATCATCAAGATTATTTATTATTGTTGAACCGGTTGTTGTAATTCCAGACATACTTTCAAAAAAAGAGTCGCTTACAGATAAATTCAGACTAGAAAAAATAAATGGCAGACTTCCAAATATTGCTATGCAAAACCAAGAGCTTGAGGTTAAAAGAAATGCTTCCTGTAAACTTAATTTTTTTGAAATTTCATAATTTGACAAAATAAGTAGTGAACCAATAATAATTGTTATAAAAGCAGAAAACAAAAAAGAACTGTCTTTTTCATTATAAACAAATTGCAAAATTAATGGAATTATCATGAATAATCCCAAAATGACCAATAATATACCTAGGGCAAAAAAGATTGTTTTTAAATTCATAGATTAGAAAACTTAGATTATGTGATACTTTATAAAATTCAATATATTTGCTATTAAAAATATCTATATTTTTCGGCTAAAATTTAATAAATCATTAGTAGAGTGATTGAAAAATCGATAATTGAAAAAACAAATTCGTGGCCTTTTGTTGAAGCAAGAAAATTGCTTAAGGAAAGAAGAAAATTAATAGAGCAAAAAGGCAAGGTTACACTTCAGACAGGATATGGTCCAAGTGGACTTCCTCACATCGGTACTTTTGCTGAGGTAGCCAGAACCACCATGATGGCAAATGCAATTAAAAATATAATTGATATTCCAACTGAGATAATAACATTTTCAGATGACATGGATGGATTAAGAAAAATACCAGACAACGTTCCAAATCAAGAAATTTTAAAAAAAAATCTTCATAAGCCTTTAACAAGTATTACCGACCCATTTGGCAAATATAAAAGTTTTGGTGAACATAATAATGAAATGTTAAAAAGTTTTTTAAATCAATTTAAATTTAAATATATTTTTAAAAGTTCTACTGAAAACTATAAGAAAGGTATTTTTAATGAAACTTTACAATTAGTTTTAGAAAAATATGAAAAAATAATGGAAATAATCTTACCTACTTTAGGCAAAGAAAGACAAAAAACCTATAGTCCTTTCCTGCCTTTATGTCCTGAAACAGGTGTAGTACTAGAGGTTCCTGTTGT
>MDSW01001959.1_pt1 | contig 19702 bp, 5 predicted proteins | sample 811171 | NCBI WGS metagenome assembly MDSW01 (sample SAMN05326641, study PRJNA326480) | marine metagenome | isolation source: seawater | place: Atlantic Ocean: North West | collected 2012 | reverse complement strand
CCCCCGACCCCCCCCGAACCCCCCGCATTGATTGACATCGCGCGCTTCCCGCCCTCGCGCGTCCCGTGTCTTTTTTCCCGTGCCCCGCGGAATCTCCCCCCGCGCGTTCGTCCGTCCGCGCCCTCCTCCCCTCCCGCCCTCTCCCTCGCGACGCGGACTGACCCCGTCGCGCGCCACCTTCGCTTCGCGCTCTCGCAGGATCCCAAGACGTGGCACGCGTGCTCCGCCTTCCTCGCGCTCGCGCTCGCGCCCCCCGGCTCGGACGACGCCCCGCGCGCCAGCCTGACGGACGTGTTGCGCGCCTTCGACGTGGCGTGCGTGGATTTTTTTCGCGCGCTGCGCAAGGTCATGACCGTCGCCGCCGCTCCGCTCGACGCGCGGCGTCGGAGCGCGGCGGCGCCGTCCCCCACGCGCGCGTCCAAGCGCCGCCGCGCCTCCGCCGGCGCGGACGAGACGAAGGGTTCTTCGGAGGCGAAGGGTTCTTCCTCGGAGCCCGGCGCGAGCCTTGGCGAGCTCGAGTCGGCGCTCAGGGTCTCCGAGCTGCGCACCTCCTTCGCGTTCACGCAGGTGGTGGCTCAGAAGTACAAGCTCTTCATCGACGTGCACTTCGACAAGACGAAGGCCGGGTTCAGGGCGCTCGCGAAGTTCGGGTGGCGGCTGTTCCTCGCCGCCAAGCACTCGACGCTGCCGACGTTTCCCGATCTGTACAGCTGTTACCACCTCCTCGTCGTCGTCGAGGCGTTTTTACTCGTCAACGGCCCCCGGGAACTCCTGCGAACGGACCTCCAGAACATGGTGTCCATGTCCGTCAAAGACGATCGAGGGTTGATCGACGCCCTCGCCTCGCTCAGCGTCGCCGCCAAGACGAAGCTCCCGACGCTCCGCGGCGTCTTGGTCGATTTCCAACGCGACGTCGTCGAGGGCGCGCTGAAGACGGCGCTCGCGATGGAGGCGCCCGAGGAGGGGACCCCGGCGGCGCTCGAGCGCGCCCCCGACCCCGGCGCGGGGCTCTCCCCCGACGGCCCCGCGCGGTACCTCGGGCTCCTCCACGAGCGCGCCGCCGCCGATGCCGCGTCCTCCACCTCGGACATGGCGCGCGCGGCGTCCGCGGCGTCCGCGGCGTACGCGTCGTCCACGGCGAAGGAGGCGGCGCACCTCGTCCTCGACGAGACGCTTTACCTCCCCCTCGACGCGGACGAGGAGCGCGACGCGTTGGCCGTCTTGGGCGACGTGTCCAAGCCCGTGACCGCGGGCGTGCGCGGCGGGGTGGCGGCGACGCCGGGGCCCGGCGCGGGCCTCATCCTGGGCGCGGGCGCGGCGCAGACGCCGTGGCGCGGCGCGAGCACCATGCGCGGCGTGCTCGGCGCCACCCCGGCTCGCCTCGGCTCCAAAGCCGCGTACAGTCCGTACGCCGCGAGGACGACCGCGGAGGCGGCGGCGCCGGGATCATCGGTCGCGGCGAACGCCGCGGGGCCCGGGCCTTCCGCTCCTTCTCCGTTCGGCGGCGGCGCGGTGGGTCGAGCCGCCGCGGGGGGCGGGGGGCACGGTTCGGTGCAGTTCACGCCCGTGTCCGAGGCGATGGCGAGCGCGGCGTGGCTGCACGCCATCGTCGCGAGCGAGGCTTCCGGCGCGCGCGCGGCGCCGCGGCCCGAGCCCGCGCGGCGCATCGCGCGCTTCGTCGGCGAGGACGTCGCGAAGCGGCTGATGGAGACCGTGCACGGGCTCGCGGGCAAGACCTCCGCGGCGCTCAGGGAGGATGCGTTTTTGGTCACCATCAACGGCGTCGCCGCGCTGGCGGGCGCGGGGCACAACGTCTCGCTCGATAAGCTCGTGCGGCGCAGGCAGGAGGAGGCGGTCCGGGTCTTTGCGTATTTCCTCGAGCTCGTGTTGGAGGGCGAGCAGCGGCGGTCGCTGGGCGGGGACGGAGGGCCGGCGAGCGCGAGTCTCTCCCTCTCGGCGGCGGCGGAGGCGAAGAGCTCTATAACGCTGGCGGGTGCGGTTGCTTCGTCCGGCGGCGTCGCCGACGTGGCGGCGCTGGCGGCGGAGACGGCGACGCGGCGGGCGCCGACGCTTGCCGACCCGGACGACGCGCAGAAGAAATCCTTCCGCGCTCTGGTCTCCTCGTCGCGGTTCGTCCGGAGCGTCCTCGCGTGCTCCATGGAGGTGGTGGTGGCGTCGTACAAGACGGCGACGCTGAAGTTCCCGGCGATTCCGCGGCTGCTCGGCCTGGACGCCTTCGACGTGTGCAACATCATCGAGCCGTTCGTGCGCGCGGACGCGACGATGCCGCGCGAGGTGAAGAAACACTTCAACGCCATCGAGGAGACCATCATGGAAACCAGCGCGTGGGCGAAAGGCTCGAGCCTCGTCGGGTTCCTCCGAGCCGCGAAATCCGACGTGCCCCCGCCGAGGCCGGGACCCGCCGCCGCCGCGCTCAAGGCGGTGAGCGAAGCCGCGGGGGGCGACGAGGACTCCCCCCGCGCCGCCGCCGCCGCCGCCGCCGCGGGGCCCCGGCGCGAACCGAGCTTCTCCGTCGCGGGCGTCGCGCGCGACGCGGCGAGCCCCGCGGGAGCCAGCACCCCCGCCGGGGAGAAACCGAAGGACGCCGCGGGGCGCGAGCCTCTCGGCGGCGGGGCCTCCGAGGACGGCGGCGAGGGACCCGCGGCGGGAACCGCCGCGGAAAAACTCCCCGAGGGCGGCGGCGGGGAGGGCTTTTCCTTTTCCGCCGCCGAGAAGGGCTCCGTCGCCGCGTTTTCCACGCCGCTTCGCGGCGCGACGACGCCGACGCGCGGCGCTCGCGATCGGAAAGACCGGTCGGACGGCCTGGGCCCGGTCGCGACCCACCCCGGGCCCGACCCCTCGCCGCTTCCCCGGCGGTTCGTCCGCGACCCGAGGGACGGGCAGAAGCTCCCCGGCGACGCGACGGCGCGCAACACGCTTCGCATCTTTTTCGCCAAGGTGATGCGCACGAGCGCGCGCCGCCTGGCGGATTTGTGCGAGCGGCTGCAGCTCCCGCCGGCGCTCACGCAGCAGGCGTACGACCTGGTGCAGCACGTGCTCTACGACCACCTCAGTCTGCTGTATAACCGCCACCTGGACCAGATTTTGCTCTGCGCGGTGTACGGGGTGTGTAAGGTGAACAAGGAGGGCGCCCTGCGGGGGCGCCTGGTGCCGTTTCGGGACGTCATCTACCACTACCAGAAACAGCCGCAGTGCCGGGAGGAGGTGTTCTGGACCGTCGTCGTGTCGCAGACGGACCCGGGGCTGGAGGTGAAACAACACGGCGACATCATCCAGTTCTACAACGACGTGTTCGTCCCGGAGATCAAGACGTTCCTGTTGGAGCTCAAGGGGGCGAGCGCCGCGAACGCCCTCGCGAACCCGCGCCCGAAAACTGCGCTCGGCGACGAAAACGCGGCGCGAGAGGGGGCGGCCCCGGGGGGGCCGCCGCCGCCTCGCTCGCCCCTCCCCGCGGGGCTCCAGTCCCCGCGCAAGATCCTGGGCGGCGCGCACGCGAAGCAGAGCGTGTACGTGTCGCCGATGCGGAGCGATAAGGCGGCGGCGAGCCACATGATGACGCCGCGGAGTAAGTCGCTCTTCGCGTTCGTCGGGGAGACGACGCACCTCGGGAGCGCGCGCGGCGGCGGGGACCTCGGGTTCATCAACCGGAGGATGGCGGCGTCCGCGCGGGAACAACAGCGGGAGGCGCGGGGGAGCGACGACGGGGGGGCGCAGCAGGGCGTGCTCGGGGTCGCCGCGGAGGCGTCCGCGATGGCGGCGCCCCCGCCGGCGGCCGCGAGGAGGGAAACGATCCCGGAGTTCCCGCCGGACGAGCACGAGCGCGCGCGGCCGGGAAAGGCGCCCAGGAGGAGCGGACTCGGGGAGTGACGGAGCGGAGAGAGGGGCGAAGCGCGGGGGCGGGGAGGTCGCGCGGGGGAGAGCGACGGCCCGGTCGCGGCCGCGAGGGGAGAACGCGAGGGGGGGAGCGCGCCTCCGCGCGATGTGCGATACGAAGGTAGAACGCCCGAGATGGACCGCCGCCGCCGCCGCCCGGGCGGGACCTCCCCGCGATTGCGATTCCTCGAACGACCGACCCTCTGTCGGGCATTTTGGCGGACGCGCCGCGAGTCGTCCGTTTTTTTCGTCCGCCAACAGGGTTGCGCCCGCGCAGACGGTGACTGCGCGGGTCTGGGCTGACCTGGCAGCGGTGCTCGAACCCTGCAGCACTCCTCGGCCGCGCATCCTCCTCGCACGCCCCGCGCGACCATGGCCTCGGCTCTCGCTTTCGCGGCGCGGCCCGCTCCCGCGCGCGTCGCGCGTCGCGCCCCGGCTCGCGCGTCCGCCGCTCGCGCCCCCGCGCCGCGCCCCGCGCGTCGCGTCGCGCCCGCGGCGGGGTCCGGGTCGCTCGGGTGCCCTTCGGGGTGCCGTGCGCGTGCCCCCGCGCGTCCTCGCCGCCGCGGCGACGCCGCGGCCGGCGCGCGCGCGACGGCCGGCGCGGTCGCCGCCGCCGCGGCGCCCGTGTTCGAGCTCGCGGTCCCCCCGCCCATGGTCGTCATCCCCCCCTACGCCGCGTTCCTCACGTGCGTGTTCGCGGTCCTCGTCGTCGCCATCCTCGGCAGGGACGACCACAACATGCTCCTCGCGCAAATCTTACTCAACGCGCCCTACGCGCTGACGACGTGGTGGCTCTCGGAGACGGGCCACCTGGTGTGCTTCTCCATCCTCGCCGCGCGGAGCTTCTTCGGCGCGCACCTCAGCGGGCGGTTCGACGCGCTGCTGAACTGCGGCGCGACGCTGGGCCTGTTGGTGATCACCGCCCCCGACGTCGCGTGGGCGTGGCGGGACACGCGATGGGCCGCGTGGCTCAACGTCGCCATCTGCGTGTACAGGCTCGTCACGCACTCCGCCTCGGGCGACGGCGGGGACACCGGGTCCAGGAGTTTGCAGAGCTGGCTGTTCTTCATCGCGTGGGCGTTCAAGGTGGCGCTGCTCGTGCTCAGCTTCAGCGGAATCGGACTCTTCACCGGGTACCTGTAGAAGAGAGGGTTGATGATGGGAGAGAAAGCACCTTGGAACGAACAACCCGATGGTGTCACAACGACCCCGGCGCGGGGTGGGTTTTGAGAGTCGAGCGGGCCGGCGGGTGAAAAACTCCAGACCAACCCACGAAAAATTGACCGCGACATGCCCCGACGCTCCACATAATTTTCACGCGCATCGTATGACCACCAGTCTTGTTTTTCTGTCATTCGCGAGGTCACGAATCCGGTGAGACTGCCTGGCGCTGGGGGGTACGAAACGATTTGCGCCCGCTTTGAATCCGGGGCGACAGGCGGGGGCCGCCGCGCGTCGCCGCGCAGAATCCTCCGCGCCGCGCACGCCGAGCGCGTCGCCGCCCGGACGCGGAGCGAGACCCCGTCGCCGCCGCCCGCGCGCAGGTGCGCGCACCCCGCGACGCGCGTCGAGCGCGAGGCCGGCGCGGTTCGCCGCGCGCGCCGGTCGCGTCGCCGTTTCCGAGGAGGCCGGAGAAATGCGTCTCCCCGCAGGCCCGCCTGACCTCGAACGCGCCCGTCTCCTCTCCCCCCTCGAACCACAGGTCCGCGCCGCGATGGACGCCATGACGCGCCGCGAGGCGCTCGAGGCGACGCGCGGGGACGACGCGCGTCACATCCAACCTCGACGATTCGAAATCGTGCTCAGGTGCGCCCCCTCGCCGCGTCGCGTCGACGCGCGAACGAGCGAATGAAACGAAACGGACCCGCTCGAGACTCGGAGATCCCCCCCCTCCCCCCCCGCGTCGTCGTCGTCCGGTCCGCTCCTCTGACCGCCCCCCTCCTCTCCCGTGCACGCGCAGGAAACCCCTCTCCGCGTACAACGGCGCGGGCGCGCCCAAGAGCGCGTTCAAGACCCCCAAGCTCCCCGGCGCCGCCGCGCGCGGCCGCGTCAGCTTCGCGGGCGGCCCCGCGGGCGCGCGCCGGGTCTCGTTCCTGGCGCGCGACGTCGACGCCGCCGACGCCGCCTCCGCGCCCGCGGACCCCAAGACGCCCGCCGCGGCGACGGTCGCGCGCGTCACGCACCGCCGCGCGCGCATGCGCACGCGCAAGGGCACGGGCCGCTCCGTCGCCGCGCGCACCTTCAGCCTCGTCCTCAAGACGCTCCCCGAGCCCGAGCCCGAGCCCGAGCCCGACGCGCGCGCCGACGACGACGACGCGGTTCCCCCAGCGACGGACGCGTCCTCCGGGTCGCTCTCCGGCGTCGCCGCGGGCTCCGCGGGCGCGAGCGGCTCCGTGGGGGGCTCGCACGCCTCCCTCGCGAGCGGCGACAGCGTGGACGACGAGAAGATGCGTTCGCGGCTCGACGCGCTCGGGGAGGTGACGACGCGCCGCAAGGGGGGCTCCAGGACGTCCTTCGGCGACGACGCGACGACGGCGGAGGAGGGCGCGTCTGGGCACCTGCCGAACGCCTCCTCGATGATGCCTCCTCCCCCTCCCGTGGATATCAACATGGCCCACGACGACGACGATGACGGCGATTTCGGCGGCGGCGGGTTCGACGATGGGTACGACGGCGAGGACCAGACGGGCGCGTGGGGTTCGCTCGCGACGCCCGGGGCGACGACGTTTTTGCGCGGCGACCTCGTCGAGGGCGGGAACCACCCGATGACGGGGGGTTTGGACTGGCCCGGCGCGAACGGACGGCGGGTCAAGCGCCCCCGCGCGCACCTCGGCCCGCGCCGCCCCGCGGGGACCCCTCACAAGCTCGAGCGCGCCCGGATGGAGAAGCGCAAGTCGCTCGCGCACGCGGGGTCGCGCCACGACCTCGAGGACGAGGACGGGCGCGCGCTGCGGCGGAGCCAGCGCCAGCGCACGCGCCCGCTCGAGTACTGGCGCGGCGAGACGAAGCACTACGTGCGCGTGCACGCGTCGCTGCCGACGGTGGAGACGATGACGCACCGCACGCCGAACCCGGCGTGGCCGAGGAAGACCCCCGCGCACGCGCACGGCGGCGGGGCGATCATCGCCGTCGGCGGCGTCGTCCCGGCGGATTCCGAGCTCGCGTCGAGGCGCGCGGGCGAGGAGGCGAGGCGGAGGGCGCTGCGTCTCGCCGACGTCGCGCACCTCTCCGACTCGGAGCTCGAGGAGGACGAGGAGGGACCGGAGGAGGGACCGGAGGAGGAACCGGAGGAGGCCGCCGTCGAGAACCCGGAGCGTGTCGAGGAGGAGGATGCGGCGGAGGAGGAGGATGCGGCGGAGGAGAAGGAGGAGGACGCGGAGGAGGAGGAGGAGGACGCGGCGGAGAAGGAGAAGGAGGAGGAGGAGGAGGAGGTGGACGACGACGCGGAGACGCTGGACGTGTCGGGCGAGCTGGACGCGGCGGAGGCGGAGGAGGTGACGCAGGAGGTGAAGATGGACGACGCGACGGAGGAGGTTCCGAACCTCCGAAGCCTCCCCGCCGCCGACGCGGGGGAGAACGAGGAGGGGCGGGAGGAGCGCGAGGACGTCGACGCCTCCGCGGCGGAGGACGCGAAACCCGAGGAGGAACGAGCGCCGGCGAACGAGCAGGGGGGCGGGGCCGCAGGCGAGGAGGACCCCGCCGAGTAGAAGCCGCGCGGGACCCGACCGCCGAGTAGACGCCGCGCGGGACCCGACCGCCGAGTAGACGCCGCGCGGGTCCCTCGGGAGGTGCCGCGTCGAGATGATATGACGTACGCCTGCGCGCGCGCGCGAGTACGAGTCGTCGTCGCCCCCCTTTTCATTTCTTTCATCTACGCGCGCGTCACCCTCGTTCCCGCCTCCGTGATTTCGAACCTGACCTCCGCCGTTCTCGGCGGCCGCGGCGCGTCTCTCCCGCCGCACGGCGGCATCCACCTGCCCGTCCTGTGCGTGACGGCGGCGCGGCCGTGGACGTCCGGCGCGGCGCCCGAGTCGAGGCGTCGCACGCGCACGCGCGCGTCGGCGAGGGCGTCGGCGGCGGCGAGCCATCCCCCGGGGCGCGCGGCGGCGGCGCCCGCGGCGTCGGCGTGGGCGAGGGCGACGACCGCGACGTCGTCGCCGAGGGCGAGACACGACGTCAGGAGCGCGCGCACCGCGGCGGCGTCTCTCGCGCCGCTCGCGGCGGCGGGGGAGGAGGAGGCGGAGGAGGGGAGCGACGCGCCGAGATCGTCGAAGACGACGACGCGGCGCGCGGGGGCGCCGTCGGGGGGGACGCCGGGGGGGACGCCGCCGCCGCCCGCGGGGGAGGGCTGCGCGCGCCCGAGCGCGGCCTCGACGGCGGCGAAGAGGGATCTGCCGGGGACCGGGTCGTCGGTCGGGGCGGACCACGCGCGGACGCCGGGCGCGGCGGAGGACGGCGCGGAGGTGGAGGCGGGCGCGTCGCCCGCGGCGTCGCGACACCAATCGTACGGGAGCGAGAGCGCGTCCACGACGACGAGCCGCCCCGACGCGAGCTCGGCGTGGACGTTGCGCCCGAGCTTACGGAGGGCCTGGGCGTAGTGCGCGAGGTCCTGGTCCGCCGCCACCAGGCACACCGCGCGCCTCGGCGCCGCCTCCGCGGAACCCGCGGCGGACCCGGGGCCCCGAGCGTCCGCCTCCGACCCCGCCGCCGCATCCGCGAGCGCGCGGCGGAGGAAGTGCGCGACGAGCCATCCCCCGGAGGCGGCCACCTCGTCCGTCACGAGAAGCGCGCCGCCGCTCGGCAGACCGTCCGCGCGCAACCCCAGCGCCTCGTCCATCCCGCGCGGCGCGAGCGCGAACGCGCCGCGTCGACGCGAGTGACGCGATCGAGATCCCCGAAAGCCTTTCCCGGCGAGTAGACGGAGACGCGACAAACCGCGCGTTATTGTTTTACACTGCTGGCGCCACGAAATAGGAAACGTTCGCGCGGATGATCGGGTCCGTCGCGCTCTTCGTCGCGCCGCGGGTCGTCGCGTTCGTCGACCGGCAAAAGGATGGGGATTCGTCACATGACTCCGGCGGTCTCCCACCGGCTCACTCTCGACCCCTCCCCCGTCGCGCGTGTCGTCGTCCTTCTCCTCTTCACACGCGTTCCCAGTTTTTCGCGGTGAGCCCCGTGGACTTTTCCGCGTACTCCTTCGTCCACCCGGTTTCGATGCGCTCGGTGAATCTTCTCAGCCCCCGCGCCAGGAACCCTCCCTGGTTCCCGCCCTTCCTCTCCGCCTCCTGCCGCCACTTGGCCTCCAGCGCCTCCCTCTTCTCGCGCTCTTTGCGCTCGTGTTCGGCCTGTTCCCGCTCCAGCTTCTCGCGCTTCGCCCGCGCGCCCGCGAAATCGTACAATCCGCCCGCGGCGTCTGACTCGGCGGTGACCACCCTGTATCTGCTCCTGCGCCGTTCCTGCTGCCGCTCCCACGCCTCCGTGCCGATCTCCTCGTCCTCCGACCGTTCGTCCTCGTCCGTGGACTCCTCCTCCTCCGCGCGAAACCGCGCGTCGATGGCTTCGAGGTCCGCCAGGACGCCCGTCTGCGCGAACGCGATGTTCTCGGCGCGGTGCTTCTTGCGCCGGATCTCGAGCTCGGCGGAGACGACGGCGGCTTTCGCGCTCTTCTTCGTCGTCTGCGTCGTCGTCTGCGTCGTCGTCACCGTCTTCTTCACCACCCGGCGCCGTCTCCGACTCGCCACCGCCTCCGCGGATCGGTCGTCCTCGGCGAAGATCTTCTCCCCGCCCGGAACGACGCCGCGCGGGTTCACCCTCGGCGGCGGGTCGCGCTCCTTCGCCTCCTCGAACGGGTCGCGCCACTCCCCCGACGAGCCGCTCGCGCCGCTGTCGGAGGAGCGCGTCGACATCGCCGTCGGCGGCGGCGACGGCTTCTTCGGCGGCACCCACGCCTCCCCGAAATCGGGCTCCGACTCCGACTCCCCGCTGCTCGACTCGTGTGCCCACGACGCGTTGTCCTCCGCGCGCTTCTCCTCGCGGCGCCGTCTGCGCCTCGGGCGATCGCGAACCGTCTCCCTCTCCCTCTCCTCCTCGCGGTGGTGGTGGTGGTGGTGAATCTCGCGCACCGTCTCCTTCTCGACGACGATCCGTTCGACTCGAGCCTTTTGGTCGTACGCCCCGACCACCTTCTCCGTCGTCTCGAGGTCCACCTCCTCCGGCGGGTCGTCCTCGCGCCTCCGCGTGATGTCCCACCGCTGCATCGCGCGCCGGAACGCTCGGATCTGTCGGACGCTCGGCGTCCCGCCCTCCGCCGCCTCGTCCCGGAAGCACAGCTCGCCGAACGCGACGAGGAAGCGCGCGCGCGTGAGCAGGCTGGCGTCGCGTTCCGAATCGTCCGTCGCGATCGGCGCCACGCGGCCCTCGCGGCACCCCTCCTCCACCCAGGCGGGCTCGCCCTTCGCCGGCGCCACGTGCGTGCGGAAGATGAGCGTCGCGTGGCGCTTCGTGTCGTCGTTCTTCGCGAGCCATTCCACGCAGTCGATCCACTGCTCGAGCGACATCCCGTCCGACGCGTTGAAGCTGAAGTGACGAAACGCCACGAGCGCCTCCTTCGACGCCGACGCCGACGCGCCCTCCGCCTTACGCGCGGCGGCGAACTGTAAGACGACCGCGTGAGACTCGTGCATCTCCGGGACGTTCGGGCGCATGACGCGCTCGACGAAAAATCGCAGAGCCCGCGCGACGCCGCGGTCCCAGCTCCGCGGGACCCGGAACCCGTACGTCATCCACGCGAGCAAGACGACGGCGGTGACGAACTCGTCGAGCGCGAGCCCGTCGGGGTGCTTGACGCGCCGCGCCAGACGCGAGAGTTCGCTCGGGGCCAAAGCGCCGAAGAGCTCGCCGACGCCGTCGAGGTCGCTCAGGGTCATCTGCTCCGCCTCCGCGATCGCGTCCTTGACCGCGCGGAACACCGTCCGCAACGCCTGCTCCGAGCCGCCGTACTGCGCGTTGGAGAGCTTCACGTGCAAGTCGCATCGCGCGAAGGCGCGCACGAACTGGTCCTCCGACATCCGAACCTGCGTCGTGACGCTCGTCCGCCCCGCGAACACGTCGTCGCCGGCGGTCGTCTCCGACTCGAGAACGTCCAGGGACGCGTACGTTCGGAACACCGAGTCGAAAAACGTCCAGTTGGCGCGCACCTCGCGGTAGACGTAGTACGGCGTTTGGGGTTCCTCCGAGATGTGCACGTCGTCGATGGACGCGAGCTTTTTCCGCTCGAGCGTCGCGGCGTCGTTGATGAGTTCCTTGCCCTCGCGCGCGTATCTGTACCGCAGGATCGTGCGCTCGAACGGCAGACCGTTCGCCTCCGCGGCCGCCTCCCTGAGCGTTCGCACCGTCTGCGACTGCTTGAGCCGGTCCGCGCCGTGCCCGAACCCGGCGAGTTCGCGCACGCGTTCCTTGCGCGTCGTGTTGTTGTTGATCACCGTCTTCGAGTGCGTGTGCACCACCGTGTGCGAGCGCTCGCCGCTCTGGCCGGCGGCTTTCCTCTCGAGCTCGCCGAGGTCGTCGCGCAGCACGAGCGTCGCGAGGCTCCGCCCCGCGCCGCCCCGCTTCCCCTGCAGCGTCACGTCCGCCTTCCACTGGATCATCGCCTGCGCCATCGTCGTCGGCTCCCGCACCGCCGCGCCCTTGTACACGAGGTTGATTTGGTTGGGCCGCAAATTCAAAACCTCCGGCGCGCCCTCGCCGCCGTCGTCGTCGTACACCCCCTGCTCCCTCGCGTGCTGCATCTCGTCGAACACCCGCGCGCGGACCGTCTCGGACGTCTCGTTGAGTCTCACCGGAACCTCCACGCGCTTCGTCCGCCGCGCCATCTCCATCTGGCTCTCCCGCGTCTCGTGGAAGTCGCGCTCGATCACCTCGGTGTAGTACTCGGGGTCCGGCATCTTGTGCCCGTGCGAACACGTCTCCCCCGGCTTGTGGATGTGGATGCAGCACGTGTTCACCACGACGGTTCGCTTCCTGCTGTCGTAAAACTCGTCCCCGAATCGCTCGCGGATCGTCGGGTCGGTCGGGTCGTCCGGGACGACGATCTCCGCGGGGGGCGGGTCCACGTCCGGGGGGTCCTCCTCGACGTCCATGAAGTGCCACGGCAACACGCTCCCGCCCTCCACGTCGTCCGCGGTGGGGTCGTCCACGCGGTCGCGAATCTCCTGCCGCCGCGCGTTCTTCTCGTCCAGCTTATCCCACTCCTGGTGCAAGTCGTCGAAGTACCCCTCCTTGCGCAGGAAGTGCACCTTCCCCTCGTACTCGCGCGCCGTGAACACCTCAGCCTCGAAATCGAGGTCGATCGCGACGTCGTCCTCCAGGATGGATTGCTTCACGTACGCGCTCTTCGCGACGTCCGCCTCGCCGCGTTTCGGATCCACGACCAGCGGCGCCGCCGGCTGCTGCGCCGCATTCGCGCCCGGCTTCGGCTTCGGCTTCGGCTTCGGCACCGCGCCCGGCTTCGGATTCGCGTCGCCGCCCGCGCCGGGGCTGGGTTTTCGCGAGCCCGCGGAGTCGCGTCGCACGCGGAACGACGAGGACCGCCCCGCGCCGTGGTCGTCGAGGCTCGCAAAAAACCCGCCTTTCCTCGACGCGCCGGCGTTCAGACCGCCCCGCCGGCTGGCGCCGGAGCGAAGGTTTCCCCGCCGGCTGGTCGGTTTCTGCTCGCCGCCGCCCTCGCGATTCTCCGCGACGAAGCGAAGGCTTCGCCCAGGCCCGCCGTCTTCGCGCGCTTCCGTCACCGGCCCGGGGAGGCCAGACAGCTTTTTGCGAGAATTCTGCCTAGAGGTTCCGCGAGACCCGCTCGGCGTGGTGTCCAAATTCGCAGCCTTGATCAGCTGCGTCCCGATCGTCGACAGCAGGTCGCCCTCGATCTGGTCCTGCCCGTCCGCAAACTCCAAACCCTCGACGTTCTCCCGGAGCCACGCGTCCAGGAGCGGGTTGAGTAACCCCTCGAACACGAGTTTTTTCTTGACGCGCTTGTAAAACTTGAGGTGAGTCATGCGCGTCGCCCGCAGGAGCCGCTTCTCGGTGAACGCCATCACGAGCCGGTTGTGCTCCGCGTCCTCCAGCGCCGCGGACATCATCATCGCCGTCTTGACGTGTTCCTGGAACATCTGCTCGTACGAGAAGACGTTACCGACGTCACGGCGGCTCAGGCGCTCGATGATGAGGCGGTGCTTCAGCAGCGAGTGCACCGACCGCGCGAACAGCGCTCTCTCCTCGAAGTTCTCGAACCCGACGCCCTCCTTGTCCTCGAGGTTCCTCATGCGAATCAAGCACGCCGCCACGCTCGGGCGGAAGATGGAACGCACGGGTTCGTCCTCGTCGAACTCCGGGGTGTTCACCCACGCGGGGGGCGGTGTCTTCGCCATCTCGTACACCCGCGTGACGAATCGCTTCCACTCGACGATCAAAAACGTCTCCAGCCTCTGCGCCACCGGGAGCTCCTCGATCGCGCTCCACAACACGTCGATCCAGATGATGAGGTACGTCAGCACGACCGTCGCCACGGTCGCGTCGCGGAACTGCGCCTTGTTCGTCGCCGTGATCTCCGTCGTCGTCGGCGCCAAGTTCAGGCTCGACATGAGAAGCACGAGTCCGTGCGAGAACAGAATCGTGAACTCGAGCAGTTTCTTGCGGTAGCGCTTGTACGGCCGGTTGATCAGCAGCGACATGCTCACGGCGACGACGACCAGCGCGGCGAGCGCCTGGGACAGCCCCCCGGCCTCGTCGTGCTCGTACGCGATGAGCTGGATCGTCGCCAGGCACAAGAACCGAAGCATCTCCACGCATCGGTACCAGAAGAACTCGTCCCTGTACGAGTACGAGCTCCACCCGAGCAGGTCCCGGACCCACAGCTTGTTGAACTGCCCCGAGACGTAGTAAAACGCGAAGCAGACGCTCAGGAGCATCGCCACGGGGTACATCACGAGCGCGAAGACGGCGCCGGGTAAGAGCTGGAACCAGGTCTCGCTCGAGTGCATCAGCCCGAACCTCAGCGCGGGCGCGGCGCGCAGGTACTCCCTCCCGTCCGTCACGCTCGTGTGGAATATGAACATGTCCAGCGTGGCGACGGTGAGGCCGGAATACATGACGACGGCGAGCGACAACACGCTCCGACCGCACCCGACCCACACCTTCTGTAACCTCCGAATCGCGAACGTGTCCTCCGCGACCAAGATGAGCTGCCCGCCGACCCAGACGAAGTACGCGATCAGGCACGCGAACATGATCAGCGCCAAGATCGCGGGGAGCGCCATCATGCTCCGCCACCGTTTCGTGAAGTCGACGTTCTGCGTGCACTCCAACGCCAAAATCTCGGGGTTGAGCTGGAACAGAAACGCCCACTTGAGCAACCCGCGCATGTTCGGGTCCTCGTCCCAGTGCAAAAAGTAACGCCCGAACACGCCCACCTCCTGGCTGTACGTGATGACGTTCATCGCGCTGACGACGATCAGGTACGTCGCGCTCGACTCGTTGATCACCCACGGCCCGACGGCGGCGAACAAGATCAGGCCGATCATGAAGAATCCGTACAGCACCGGCTGCCACGTCGGCGGGCACTCCTCGCACCGGCTGTTGAGACGAAAGTATCCGTCCACGCACGTGTCGCACCCCTCGTTCGTGTACCCCGCGCGGCACTGCGCCTCGTCCGCGCTCGCGTCCCCGAGCGCGATCATGTCCACCTTATCGTCCGCCGCCGGGACGTTCAGACCGGGGCACGACACGTCCGGAAAGCACTGCCTCACGCTCACCGGTTCCGTCGTCGGATCCGCGGCGCGGACGACGTAAAACCCGGGCTGCGGCAGCGGCACCTCCAGATTCTCCTCCGCGCAGTACGTCCACTTCCCCATCTCTCCCCACCGCCCCAGGTTCGGGCACGGCCGGCAGTTCCCCGGCGTCCCGTAGTACCCCACCGCGCAGTAGCACTCGTCGATGCTGATGGCGCCCAGCGAGCTCGTGCTCCCGAGCGGGCAAGCCTCGCAAAACACCGAGCCCTCGACGTCGGCGTACGTCCCGACGGGGCACAGCGCGCACTGCCCGACCAACCCGTCCCCCGAGTGCATGCCGATGGGGCACTTGCTGCAGACGGTGGCGTCGAGGCCCGAGGAGACCGAGCCCGGCGCGCACGCGGTACACTCGGCGAGGTCCGTCAGCGCGTTCCCGAACGCGTCCTCGTCGGCGACGAACCCCGGCGCGCACTTGACGTTGATGGTGAGCGTCGCCGGCGCCGAGACGGCGTCTCCGTCCCTCGCGCGCACCGCGTAGCGCTCCGTCCAGACGCCGTGCATCAGCGGCGGGGCCATGTAGTACGCCTGGAACTGACCGCCGGTGACGAAGACGCCCGTTTGCGCCAGGGTCGCCCTCGGGACCTCGTCCGTCGGGCGCCCGAACCCGTCGAGGCGCGTGAAGAACCGCCCGTGGAGGTCCGTCGGGCCGCCGATTTTGTGCAGGTACGCCGTGAAGTTTTGGTCGTCGGAATCCGCGATGGGAATCGTGATGGTCGTGACGTCGGCGTCCGCGAACGAGTACACGTTCTTATCGCGGTTCATGATCGCCTCCACCGTCAGGTCCTGGACCACCGGGACGTCGTTCACGGGCCGCACGGTGACGTTCACCGTCGCGTTGAACACCTGTCCCGGGTAATCGCTCGACTCCACCCCGAACACGAACGCGTCCACGCCGTGGAAGTTCGCCTCGGGCGAGTACCGAAAGTGCCCGAACCCGGCCTCGTACGCGCACGAGCTCGCGTTCGCGCTCTCCCCGCCGCCGCACAAAATCTCCAGGTCGCCGTGCGACGGCTGGGTCAGCGCCCTGTACGACAGCGTCGGCAGCAGGCTCAGGAGCGCCGGGGTGCGGTACAGCCTCCCCTCCAGGACCGCGTCCTCGTCCACCCAGTACGACGCCGGCGCGGCGTCGGGTAAGCCGTCCGCCGACCCCACCTGGACCACCACGTGCGCGACGTCGTATCGGACGTGCTCGGGCGGGTTGCTCCGCGAGTCGTCCACGACGTACTCGAAGTGGTCGCTCCCCGCGAACCCGGGCTCGGGGACGTAGAAGAACCGGTTCTCCTCGATGATCTCCGCGTGGCCGTGCATCGGGGGAACGCTGACGGAGTACTTGAGCAGGTCGCCGTCGGCGTCGTACCCCACGAGCTCGCGAATCAACCGAAACGGCGGGTCCAGGCCGTTCCGCGTCTCGGCGTCCTGCACGTCGTTCATCGTGATGAAATCCCCCGCGCTCGTGAAGTACAGCACCGGCTCCCCGTTCGCCGCGATCGGCGCGTCGTTCCTCGGCTCGATGAGGATGTTCGCCAGCACCGTGTTGGTGACGCACAAATCCTCGATCTTGTTGTCGCAGTCCACCAAGTCGGCGGCGATCAAACCGCGGTCGACGGCGACGGATTCAGCCACCAAGCCGTAGTACGTCATGAAGTCCTGCCCGGAAACGTCCGGCTCGGGCTGGTACGAGATGACCCCGGTGTCCGACATGTCGTACTGCGCGGCGAGGTTCGGGAAGCAGCCCGTGCGGTACGCCGCGGCGAACGGCGCGCCGTCTGCGTCGAAAAATTGCGGGAGCTGATCCACCCACAAGATCGCGTCCTCGTGCGTGACGTAAAAGAGCTGCGAACCGTCGTCGCTCTCGGTGCGCGTGAACGAGACGACGTCGTCGTACGTCGAGTTCGGGTTCTGCGGCCCAGCGGCGTCCAGGAGGTACTCCGGGATCGTCTCGTTCTGCCTCACGATCGTGCTGAACTCGCCGGACGTCTCGAGCGCGCCGACGACGCTGTTCTGCGCGAGCTCCACGGCCACCCACGCCGCCGGCGGGGGCGGCGGCGCCGTCGGACTCGTCGGCGGCGGCGGCGGGGAGAGCATGTCCACGACCATCGGCGGCGGCGCGAACGGCGCGGGCGGCGGCGGCGGCGGCGGGTCGAGCGCGTCGCCGCTCGGGTCCCCGGGCCACGCGGCCAACGCGACGACGAGGACGAGGACGCCGAAAAAGTACGCCATCGCGACGATGTTATCCTCGGTGAGGTACGCGCGGACGCGCGCCCAGAACCGTTCGCGCTTGCGCACGTACTCCGTCACCTCCTTGTTCTTCATCGTCGCCTTGACGTGCACGGTGTCCCCGCACTGGATCCCGTCGATGAGCCGCCACTTGTTCTTGAGCTCGGAGCCGAGGTACGTCAGCACGATGTCCTCCGGGTCCGGCTGCGACTTGAGCCGCCGGCACACCATCCGCTTCACCCTCCAGAAGTTGTGCACGAGCGGCACCTCCACCTCGACGAACTGCTTCATCTTCGTGTCCAGCTCCGATCGCTTGAACAGCACCTCGCGCAGCACGAGCACCTCGGGCAGCCGCACGACGATCGTGCAGCTCGGCTGCGGCGGCGACTGGAAGTACGCGATGGTCGCCGCCGCGAGGTACCCCCCCACGAGCAGCGCCAAGACGACCAAAATCACCAGCGTCGTGTTATCCTCTCGGAACACCGGGCACTTGTCCGCGTTCGCGGGGGCCAGCACGCACCGCCCCGCGTTGGCGCTCGAGGCGGGGCACGGCTCGAAGCCGAACGCGCAGCACCCGGGCGTCGCCTCGTTCTTCAGCGGGTCCGCGAACGGGTACGTCGTCAGCGGCGTCGCCGCGCACTCGCACCGCTCCCCGGCGGCGTCCACGTCGCACACGCACCGCCCCGTGAGCTCCGAGCAGTACCCCTTGCCGTTGCACGTGCCCACCGGATCGCACTCGAACGCGCACCGGTCGTCCCCGACGCCGACGAAGCCCTCGTCGCAGACGCAATCGTCGAGTTCGAAGTCCCAGTCGCCGTTGCCGTTGCACGCGTCCACGCGCGTCTTCGGCTTCTGACACAAGACGCCCGTCTGGTTCGCCGGGCAGAGGCAATCCCCGCTCGGGGTGCACGTCCCGCCGTTCTCGCACTTACACTCGCGGCAGCTCCCGCCCGCCCGCGCCTCCGCCTCGCCGCCGTACCCGGGGCGGCAGGGGAGCTCGCCGTACCGCGACGCCCACCCGTGTGGACAAAACTTACAGGGCCCGCCGAAGACGGAGCCGGAGAGGCACCGCCCCGTCGCCGCGCACCACCCGCACCCGGGGGCGTCGATGCACGGGTCTCTCAGCCCGATGGCGTCGCACCGCGCGTCGCAGTCGGGGTACTCGTCCTCGGGGACCCGCGGCGTGAGCTCCGGCTTGGTCTGCGCGGGGCACCCGGACGTCTCGAACAGGGACATGCACCGCGGATTGCGAGCCGGATTCAGGCTCCGCGCGTCGCACCACGCGCACCCCTGGTCCGCCAAACACTCGCCGAACACCGCGCGCTGCGGAGGGAGAAAGACGGAGGGGTGGAGTGGGACGGTGCGTCTCGTGAGAGGGACGCGTCTTAAGAAGGGGGAGGCGTCGCGCGAGCGATCGAGGAAACGGGAAGCCGCGTCGGGGGGAGGGAGGAGGCGACTCGTGATGATGGGGAAAAAAAAACAACGGCGCCGGTCGACGCGACGGCGCGCCCCGGGGAGCGGGTTCCGGGAGCGCCGACGCGCGCGGGTCTCGGGGCGCGACCGGGGGCGCGCGCGCCGCGGAAGCGTCGAAGGTTCGCGCGAAATCGGGCTTCGGCGCGTGCCCTCGCGTCCGACGCCCTCGGGGTTCGCGCGCCAGGACGCACCACTCGGCACTGCGCGTCGGAGATGAGCTCGGCGCCCGACTCGGACGAGGTCCACCCCGTGGCGTTGTCCGTGTACTGCACGAGCTGGCCCTCCGCGCCGCCCGCGAGTGACACCAGCGCCACCAGCCACACCGCCGCCGCCATCGCGCGCGACGTCATCGCCCAACCCCGCCCCTCCGCGCGCGCCGCCCCTTCGCGCGCGTCTCGGGCGAGTGCGCGCGGGGCGGCCCACTACGCGCTAGTCTCGTTTTTCGAAGGCACCCACGCGGGATCGTCGGGTTCGTCCGGTCGTTGCTTTCATCGCGCGGCCTTGAAACCGAGCTCGACCGGGGCGGCGCGGTCGGGGGACGCGGGTGTGCCGAACTTGCCCGTAGTTTCCGCGCCCCGATGCGATATTTTCAGACTGAACGCGCATACAATCGAGACGCGCGCGGAGATTTTTAGTGGTTACATCGAGCGAACGGGTTGGCGCCGTTCACCCGTTCGCTTGATCGGTGGCGCGCGGTCGCGTTCGGTCGAGGCGCACGTGGGTCGACGACGACCGCCTCCCCGCTCCCCCCGCGGGCACAACGCCGGTGGCACGGATCGGATCCGCGCGACTGGCGAACGCGACGGGGTCGCGCCTTCGCACGCCCAGAGCCGCCTCCGACGCCGTAACCGTCGGAAGGCACGCTCGCGGCGGACCGAGGGCGCGGCCGGGACGGCGACGACGCGGAGGATGATGATGGCGCCCCGGGACGGCGCGACCGAAGGCTTCGCCGGCGCGAAGGCTTCGGGACCCCTCGCGACCGAAGGCTCGGGTCCCCGGCGCGCCGGCGCGGGTCGCGGCGCCTCGCGCGCGCCCGCCCGGCGTGGATGGACCGCGGCGCTGATCGCGCTCGCGGCGCTCGCGGCGGGGACGGTGCGCCCCCGCGTCGGCTCCGCGCGCGGATGACGCGTTCGGTTTCTCCTCCATTTCGATTCGTCGTGGTTCGGGCGAGAGACCCCCCCGTCCCGCGCCCCGCCCCCCCCCCGGGGCGCTCGCCCCTTCGCCCCGCCTGACATGCCCCTCCCCCCCCATTCCTTTTTATCGCTCTCCCCCGCCCCCCT
>MDSW01210264.1_pt1 | contig 19705 bp, 17 predicted proteins | sample 811171 | NCBI WGS metagenome assembly MDSW01 (sample SAMN05326641, study PRJNA326480) | marine metagenome | isolation source: seawater | place: Atlantic Ocean: North West | collected 2012 | reverse complement strand
TAATACTTTTAAGTTTATAACGGGAATTTTATTTTTATTAATCTCTATTCTAATTATTATATGTATTTATTCATTTAATCCAAAAGATCCTGGTTGGGGAATTTCATCTAGCTTTAAACCTTCAAATTATTTAGGTTATTTGGGTTCATATTTATCAAGTTTTATAATTAAAGAATTAGGTTTTTATTCTGGCTTAATACTATCCATGATTATTCTTTTTTCTGGAATAAAATTAATAAAAGGTTACGAATTTAAACTGATTTTTTATAAAATTGTTGGGTTATTTTTTTTATTATGCCTATCAGGATTATTATCTCATTCTATCAACCAATTTCTAAATGAATTTTATAATCACTATTTCTTAACACAAGTTGGAATGAGTGCAATGTTTCACAAAAAGTTATTAATTTATCTAGATCAAACATTTCAACTTGGGATGTCGAACACACTAATTCTCATGAATATATTTCTTGTTTTAGGAAACTTATTTTTATTTATTTGGATTGTTTCATTTAACAATGAAGACATAAGATTGATTAAAAATTTTTTTAGACCAATGTATATACCTATTTATTGGTTATTAATTTTATCTAATAATCTTTTATTAAAAGGATACAAAGAATTTCCTATTGAAGATGATTTTAAAATCAATGAAAAAAGTTATTTTAAAGAAAAATTTATCAATTCAATTAAAAATATTTTCTATAGGAAAATAAAAAAAAACAGATCTTTTGTTAGAAAGGAACCAGTTTTAGTAAGGACAAATGAAAATGATGAATACAGAATTAATAAGAACAAAAGTTTAAGATCAAAATCCAATCAGCCAAAGTTAAATTTGTCCTCCGAAAGTGGTTTTCACTTTCCGTCAATAGATTTACTTCAAAATCAACTAAGTGAAAACAGTCCTCCAGATAAGGACACACTTGATTCAAACGCCAGATTATTAGAAGGTGTTCTTAATGATTATTCAATAAATGGTAATATTGATCAAGTAAGATATGGTCCAGTAGTAACCAGATATGACTTAGAGCCGGCTCCTGGTTTAAGAAGTCAAAGGGTTATTTCTTTAGCAGATGATATAGCTAGATCAATGGCAGCTGATTCTGTTAGGGTTGCAATGGTGCCAGGCCAAAATGTAATTGGTATTGAGTTACCAAATAAGAAGCGAGAAACAGTAGTATTAAGAAGTATACTGGAAAACAATGAGTTTCAAAATTCAAAATTTAAACTACCTATTTGTTTAGGAAAAAATATTGCAGGTAGTCCAGTTGTTGCTGACTTGTCAACTATGCCTCATTTACTTGTTGCTGGCACAACCGGATCTGGAAAATCAGTTGGGGTAAATGCAATGATATTATCCTTACTGTATAAACATGCTCCAGATACATGTAAATTTATTATGATTGATCCAAAAATGCTTGAACTATCTGTATATGATGGAATACCTCATTTACTTACTCCAGTAGTAACTGATCCAAATAAAGCAATAGTAGCTTTGAAATGGGCTGTTAGAGAAATGGAATCAAGATATTTGTCAATGAGCAGAATTGGAGTGAGAAATATAGAAAGTTATAATGAAAGATTAATCAAAGCAAGAAAAACAGGGGAAGTAATTACTAAAAATATTCAAGTTGGTTTTGACTCAGAAACAGGACAACCAGTTTTTGAAGAACAAGAAATAGATTTAAGATCACTACCTTTTATAGTTGTAGTCATTGATGAAGTAGCTGATTTAATGTTGGTAGCAGGTAAAGATATCGAAGCAGCTGTTCAAAGATTAGCTCAAATGGCACGAGCTGCAGGGATTCACGTAATCATGGCTACTCAAAGACCTTCTGTTGACGTTATTACTGGAACCATAAAAGCTAATTTTCCCACTAGAATATCATTTCAAGTTACAAGTAAAATTGATAGTAGAACAATTTTGGGAGAACAAGGTGCAGAACAATTACTTGGGAAAGGTGATATGTTGTTTATGGCTGGCGGAGGTAAGGTAATACGTGTTCACGGACCATTTGTAGATGATGTAGAAGTTGAAAAAGTGTCACAATTTTTATCAAACCAATCACAACCTGAATATGATGAAACAATTACTGAAGAACCTGATGGAAGTGAGAATTTGATTGAGTCATCAATTATGAATTCTAACAGTAATTTTGAAGATGATATATATGAGAAGGCTGTAAAATTAGTAGTTCAAGAGCAAAAAGCTAGCACTTCATTTATCCAAAGGCATTTTAGAATTGGGTATAATAGAGCTGCAACTATTGTTGAAAGAATGGAAGAAAATAATATAATATCAAAACCTGGAAGAGCTGGGAAAAGGGAAATATTGGTTCAGGATGTTTGATTTATGAAAAAACTTATTTTTTTTTTAAAATATTCAATTTGCTTATTGGTTATTTTTATATGTTCGCATACATATGGTTCAAACAATGAAAAAAAATTAATAGAAGATATACAATCTTATTTTTTAAATTTCAAAACATTAAAAGCTGATTTTATTCAAATTGGACCAAATGGAAATATAAGCAAAGGTAAGATATTTATAGATCTTCCTGGAAAAATAAGACTTGATTACACAAAGCCCAATAAACTTTTAATCACGAGTCAAGGATTTTGGTTAGTTATCCAAGATAGAAAATTGAAACAGACTAATAATGTTCCTATTAATGAAACTCCTTTGGATTTTTTGTTAGGGAAAAAAATAAATGTTAGAAATGAAAATTTAGAAATTAGTGTTAAAAAAGAAACTGGCGTAATCTTAATGACAGTAAAAGATTTAAAAAAATATAATCAATCGACATTAGTTATGGAATTTTCTGAAAAACCAATTATGTTGAAAAAATGGGTAATTGAAGATGAATTTAAAAATAAAACTAGTGTTTTATTGCAAAATTTAAATATAGGAACAAAAATTTCACATTTGATGTTTTTTCCTGATGATTTTATCCAAGATAATAATTAAATAATCATGAGTATAATTTCTTTACTAAAAAAAGTTGAAACCCATTTAAAAAGCCATGAAATAAATTTAGCTTTTAATATCATAAAAAAAATTAAAAATGAATACCCAAAAAATAAAGGGTTAAAAGATTTTTTTGAACAAAATAATTATAAATATAAAAGAAAAATGAAAACATCAATGGATGAAATAAATGAATTATATAAAAGTTTAAAATCATCAATTTCTTTTGAAAAAGTAAATTCATTTTTAAAAAATGATAATCAAAATGCCTATTTATACTCATTTTGTGGAAGTCTCTATGGAAATGAGAAAAACTTTTCAAAAGCTATAATGTTTCAAGAAAAGGCAATATTTTTAAATCCTTTTGAAATAGTTTTTTATATTAATTTGTCCAGAACACACGAATTTGTAGGCAATTATGAATTTAGTAAGAAAATGTTGGAAAACATTTTGATGGTAAATGAAGATGATGCTGATGTATTATTGCTCCATGCTAGAATTTCATTTAGATTATTAAAGTATATTGAATCATTTTCATCGTACGAAAAATTAATTTCGATGAGTAATAATCAATTTTTACTTGAACACAAAATAGAGTATTGTGAGAATTTACTAAATGCAGGAAATATAACAAAAGCAAAAGAAATTATAAATTTATTAGAATTATCTGATGAGAAAGGGAAAGAATTTTATCACTTGAAAGGGGTCTACGAATTAAATGAAAAGAATTACTCTAAAGCTAAACAATATTTTTTAAAATGCATTGACATTGATAAAAATTATTCAAATGCCTTCACTTCTCTTGGAGTTGTTTATGATAGATTGTATGATTTTGATGAAGCTATTAAACTACATAAAAAATCAATTTCCTTAGATAACTTAAATTCTAAAGCCTATAATAATTTAGGTATAATGTATTCTTATTTGGGTAAAATCGATGAATCTATCCCACTTATGGAAAAAGCAATAGAATTAAATCCTCACAATAATGAATCGAAATATATTTTAGGTCAATTACAGATATATAATAAAAATTATATTAGTGGCTGGAGAAATTTTGAAAGCAGGTGGCTTTATATAAATTATCAACATAAAAAACATGATACTAAAAAAAATTGGATAACGAAATTAGATGATAAAAGTAGGATTTTATTATGGGCTGAACAAGGTATAGGTGACCAAATAATGTATGCAACGATGTTTAATGAATTTTCTAGCTTTTCAAAAAATTTATTAATTAAGATTGACAAAAGACTAATTGAAATTTTAGAAAAAAAACATCCGCTTATAAAATTTGTACCTAAAGAAAAAATAATTTCTGATGAAGAATTTGATTGTCATATGCCATTTGGAGATCTTGGAAAATTTTTAAGAAAAAATATAAAAGATTTTAAAAAAACAAAATTTCCCTTCATAAGTGCTGATAAAAATTTAAGTAATTCAATTAAAGATAAATTTCTTAATAATAAAAAATTTTTAGTAGGTATTTCTTGGACAAGTTATAATCAACAACTTGGACAAGACAAAAGTGTCTATCTAGAAAATCTAATTCCAATTTTAAAAATAAATAATATATCATTTATTGACTTAGAGTATAGAAACTCTGATCTAGAAAGAAAAAATTTATTCGATAAATATAATTTAACAATATACAAAGAAGATAAAATTGATAGTTTTAATGATATCAAGGGTTTAACCTCAATTATAGAGGCGTGTGATTTTGTCATAACTTGTAGTAATATTAACGCCCATCTTTCTGGAGCTTTGGGAATAAAAACATTTTTATTATTGCCTCTTGGGAAAGGAAGGCTTTGGAATTGGAATTTTGAAAATCAGCGGAGTATTTGGTATCCTTCGGTAAAAATTTTTCAACAAGAAACTCAAGGTAAATGGAAAGATCCTATTTTAAAACTAGAAAAAGAGGTTAAGAAATGTCTAAATGCTTGAATATATTTGTTGGCTTTGACCAAAAAGAGGCAGTAGCTTATCATACTTTTGTTCAATCTTTAATTGAGAATTCAACAATACCGTTAAGTATAACTCCTTTAGCAGAAAATAATCTTTATATGTATACCGAAAAACATAATGATGGCACAAATAAATTTACGTATAGTAGATTTTTAATACCTTATTTAATGAATTTTAATGGATGGGCAATTTTTGCAGATGGAGATATGATTTCTACCTCAGATATCAAAAAACTTCAAGAATATTTTGATCCAAGATATGCGGTTCAGGTTGTTAAACATAATTATAAAACAAAATTTAAGACAAAATATTTTGGACAAAAAAACGAAGATTATCCAAGAAAAAATTGGTCTAGTTTAATTATTTGGAATTGTTCGCATCCTCAAAATAAAGACTTATCACCAAGTTTTATTAGTGAAAAAAATGGAGCATTTCTTCACAGGTTCAGTTGGCTGAAAGATGACGAAATAGGAGAAATAAATAAAGAGTGGAATTGGTTAGCTGTAGAGTATCCAGAAAAGGATAATTTAAATTTAATACATTATACCCTAGGGACTCCATGTTTTAAAGAATATGAAAAAACATCCTTGTCAAGTTTTTGGTATAATAGTTTTAGAAACTTACTTGATGGGTATCATAAAAAAGGGAAATAAAACATGAAAACTAAAAGTTTAAATTTAGATATATTGGTTTCTCCTGAAATAGGTTTAGCTATTTTGATGTTAGGCTTAATTCTAATCGTTTATGGTTATAGACAAAGTAAAAAAGAGTTTGATATAGATAATTTGCCATTTATTAATCCAATAACTAAAATTATTTTTGGTTCTTTTTTCGTTTTGTTTGGTATTGTTCAAGTTTTACCAATAATTAGAATGTTGAGTGAATAAGTATAGAAATAGATTATGGAAAATCCTTTTTCAAAAAGTAAGAAGTTTAATGAACTCATAAATATTTATAAAGATATTGCTTTAAATGGATGTTATTATGAAAACGGTGATTTTTGTCCTCCTGAGAAAGTATTTGGTAAATCTGGTCAATTGAAATTTAAAGAAATTTTAAAAACAATATTTGAAAAAAATAAAATTAAAACAGTTTTAGATTATGGAGGAGGTCAGGGAAGTTGGGAATTACTAGATAGCAAAGGGGTTAAACTTAAAGACTATTTAAAATTAGATAAAGTAAGTATTTTTGAACCTGCTAGAGGCAAGGATCTAAAACCAAATGCAGAATGTGTAGTTTCATTTGATGTACTAGAACATATTTTTATTACTGATGTACCATGGGTTTTATACGATATTTTTTCTAAATCAGAAAAAATGGTTGTAATTAATGTTGCAGCTTTTAAGGCATCAAAAAAAATCACTTCTACAGAAAATGCTCATATTACTCAAAGGCCTCCCTTTTGGTGGAAAGGAATGATAGATTGTGTAGCAAATTTTTTTCCTGAAATTACATATTCTTTATTGGTATCAACTCAACCAAAAAAAGCTACGATATATGAACCAGTTAGCAATAGTGAGTATTTAAATAAACCTGGTTACATGTCCATAAATAAATAGATTTAAATTATGAAAAATAAATTTATAAAAACAAAATGTGGATTAGAAAAATATAATCAACTTAAACAACATAAGACATTCTTTGGTAAATTAAGGTTATGTTGGTTTGTTATTTTTGCAACTTTAAGAGATTTTAAAAATTAAAATTTATTTCATTTTTTGATATTTTTCATACAAAACCAAGTCATCTTCATATATTTTAATTAATTTATCAATTTGCTTGTTGGATAAATCTAATTTTAAATGACTACTATTTGATTTTACTCTTGGAAACTTTATTTCTCTATTAAAAAATGAATTAACAGCTTTTGAAAATATTTCTAGTGTACTAGTACAACAAACAATATCAAAATAACTTAAATTCTTCCCAATAAAATAAGCTTGTGGTAAGAAATGCTTATTATCAAATTGAAGTTTTTCTAATTTTTCAATTACCATATCAACACTATGTTCAAAAAAACCAGGATCTTTTCTGTACATAACTCTATTAGTGTAAGCTGAAATAAATCTTTTAATAGGCTCTCTTAAAATGCAAGCTTTAAAATCAGCATTGACTTTACCAAATTTTTGTTTTGATGGTATGAAGGATGCAATTGATCTTCTGTTATTAACTTCTTTTAAAAGTCTATTATTTAGATCTATCGGCACATTAAATTGATTTTCTAGACCACAATGTTTGATTATAAAATATTTTGCAGATGTATTTGCATTCTTTGGAATAGGATAGTAAACAAGTGTTTGCTTTAAATTATTTGATAAAAATGCATATGTAGACATTATATTTACTAAAAAAAATATTAGGGTTTCAAAAAACTAATTACTTTTTTGATAACATTTTTACATAAACTTGAAAAGTCAAATATAGGTTATTATTGAAGTAAATATTAATCCTTAAAACAATTTAAGCTTTTAAAATAATTTTTTAAATATGGTTTGTAATTCTCCCATTCAGGAAATTTATTTATATAAATTTTTTTTTTCACCTGTGCAAAAGATGCTGTATTTACAAATCTATTACTTTCATAAAAATTTAAGCAATTTCTTTCCCAATCTAATTGTAGATAGGAAAAAAGTTTTTTTGTTTCACTCTGAAAATTATTTACATAATTTTCATAACATAAATTATAAAATCTGCCTTTAAAATTTGATTTATAAAAATTAATAATTTTATTATATGTATTGTAATATTTGACTAAATCTGGCAAAGAATTAGAGAATCCATTGGCTTCTCCATTAAAATTACTTTTAAAATTTGACCAACATACAGCTTTTGTTTCTCTTTTAATATGTATGATTTTAGCTTTAGGAAAAGTTAGAATTATAAAACCAATCCAACGAAAATTTATTGGTGTTTTATCTGTAAAATATTTAGTTCTAATTTTATATTGATTTAGATTCATATAATATTTATTTTTTAAATTTATTATTTTTTCTTTAGTTAAAGTTGAATTTATTAAATTCAAATTATTAATTTCATCACCTAAAAACTCTAGCTCTCCAAGAGCCTCCACTTTTGAATGTTTTGACAAAACTTGTTCAATTAATGTGGTTCCAGATCTTGGCATACCAACAATAAATATTGGATTTGGTTGTTTATCATTTGAAGTTAATTTAGGAAAATAGCTAACATTTCTAGATGAAAATTTGTTTTTTAATATTGTAAGTAAGTTTTCTTCATTTTTGATATTAAATTTAAATAAAGACCTTTTTATTAAGTTTGCTTTTTCATAGAAAATAAATGATTTTTTAAAATCACTTAAATCAAAATATACTTTCCCAAGTGTAAAGAAAAAATACATCTTTTTTTTATTTGAGAGAGTTTTCTCATTAACAGAGAAAATTGAATTTAAAATACTATCTTGGGCTTTAAATTTTTTTACTAAACTAATTAAGTAAAAGACCTCAGTACTATTAGGATAAATTTGCAAATATTCCTCAAGATATTTAACTCCCCTAGTAATTTCACCTTTGTTTAAGAATAAAACACCTATAGCTTTTAGGTAATTTTTTTTATTTCTATTTATGGAGATAGCTTTTTTAAAGTTTTTTATCGCTAATTCAATTTTGTTAAATTCTTTATATGTATGACCCATGTTAAAATACGCATCATCAAAGTTTTTGTTAATTTTTATGATTTCTTGGCAATGTTGAATAGACTTTGTGAAATTTTTTATGTCTTTATATAAAGATGACAAGTTTAAGTGTGGATCTATATACTTAGCATTGCATTTTATAGCTTCTTGGAAATAAAAGATTGCGTCATTAAAATTATTATTTTTGTAATAGGCCAAACCTAAATTATTTAATCCATTTTCAAAATCAGATTTAAGATCTATAGTTTTTTGAAAAACTTTGATAGCTTGGTCAAAATTGCCTAGCTTCAAATTTAAAACACCTAAAATGTTCAGAGATAATACAGAATTTGGAAACTTTTTTATTAATTTATTTATTTCGATTAAAGCTTTATTAACTTTATCTTCATTAATCAGCAATATGATCTTTTTAAGTGATATTTCGTTTGGTTCTATAACCATATATTTGTACAAATTAACAATTCAATCTCATTAGATATAAACCAATTTTTTTGTTGTAGTCCATTAATTATTTAAAAAAATAATTATCAAAGGATTTGTTTTTCTATCAGGAATTATTTTATCTTTGACTTTTTAGATATAGCAGGTATCAATTTCTTTATTTAAATAACAACTTCGTTTTATACTTTTTTTGTTAGGATTAAACATAAGCAATAGGATTTAGATTTTTAACAATTTTAATAGGCAATAATTATGTTAAAATTTGGAATATATTTTTTTTATTGGCATGATATTTCTAACGACAATATAATTCCTAATGGAATAAGAACATCTCCTGATCGCTTCAAATGTGAAATTAATTTTATAAAAAAAAATTTTAAGATAGTATCTATCACTGAGGCAATAAATTGCATTAAAGAAAACCTAATCATTAGGTTTGAAAAACCATTAGCAGTAATATGTTTTGATGATGGTTTCAAAAGTTTGTTAACAAATGTAAAACCATTACTTATTAAAAATAATATTCCATTTACAATGTTCTTAAATTCAGCTTTTTTAGATCAAGCATATTTATCCGAGAGTATATTATGTGAATATGTTAGTAAGTTCATGAGTAAAAAAGAGATAAAAGTAAATTTTGACTACGTTCATAACAGACATAGTTTATGGTCATTCCTTAAAAAAACTTCCTCAAAAGACCAGTTGGATAAACTTCAACAATGCGTAAATAAAAGTTGGATAAACAAAAGGCATTATTTATCTTGGAACGATTTAAATATGTTAAATAACAAATTAATTACTATTTGTAACCATACCAGTCATCATTTATGGATGCCTAATTTAAATAAAGCTGATCAAGAAGATCAAATAAATGCTTCACACCTTAAATTAAAAAAAATTTCAAACTATGTAAAACTTCTGGCAATTCCTTTTGGTTCTGATGATAGTTATGATAAAAACACTTTATCTTTGATTAAAAAATATAGCGATCATATTCTTATTAAAGCGAATGGTTCTATAAATCACCAAATGAACAAAAACTTGTTAATTATAGAAAGAATAGGAATGTCAAATAATAAACCTAAAATACAAGAGCATATACATAATAGACTTAGGGAGAAAAATATGATATTTAAAATGAAAAAAATTCTTGTCAAAGTTCTCATTAAAAGTAAATTATATAAGCAATAAATGACATTAAATAAACACACAAAATACGTCAAAGACCATTTTGAAACTTATGCTTCTACAGGAAGATGGCAATCGTTATATTCAAAAAACATTAACTCTAATAACTTTTCATTTTATTTAAGGCTTAAATGGTTTGAAAAAATTGTTCTTACAAATATTCCTATAAATATACTTGATGTAGGATGTGGTTCAGGTGATTTTATCCCAATTATTCCTCATTCTATAAATTCTTACCTAGGGATAGATTTATCAAAAAATATGATAAAATCAGCTGATGATATTGTTAAAAAATTGCCTCAAAACGTTCAAAAAAAATTTCATGTTAAACATGCAGAATTCATGAATTTTAAATCAAAAAATAAATTTGATTTTATATTGTCATCTGGCTTTTTAGAGTACTTTAAGAATTTGAAAGAAGTTTGTTTGAATCTATATAATTTAAATAATAAAGGCGGATATTTAGCTATTCAGGTTCCTAATAGAGAGTTTTTTAGATGGAAGGGTGTATCATTAGAAAAAAAAATTGATAAGGGTTTTGCTCACTATAGATTATCGGATAAAGAGTGCGATCAAATTCTTGAAAGTGTTGGATATAGAAAGATTAGTGGAGAATATGTAAATATATTTTTCTTTAAGTATTGTCATAAGTTTCCAAAATTGCATGTATTTCTGAATTTTTTTTTACAAAAATTTTTTTCAAAAAATTACTTAAAAAAAAGGTCTTCAATGTACTGTGCTTTATATAAAAAAGATATTTAGTGTATACAAAAAAATTATAATCGATTTATGTCCAATAAAAAAAAAATTATATGGATTGTAAGTTATCCTAAAAGTGGAAATACCTGGATAAGAATTGCATTAAATTTAGCTTTAACTGGGAGTATAGATTTAAATAAGATTCAGATTAATAGTTTTAGCGGATTAATGAAATATTATATAAAAAGGCAAGATGATTTATCTAAACCTGGTGATGTAGCAAAATTTTGGACAAATGCTCAAAAATCTATAGTTAGTGAAATACCTGAAAATTCATTTAAAGCTTTAAAAACTCATAATGTTTGTGCACAAATTGGTGATGTGAAGTTTCCTGACTATAGATACACTGCTGGAATTATATATATCGTAAGGGATCCCAGAGATGTAGCAGTTTCTTATAGCAGTCATTTTAACATGAATATAGAAGAGACTATTTTCTCAATGATGAAAGAGGATCATTTCATATTTAATTCAAAAAGCTTATATAGAAGCGAATTAATTTCCTCATGGGATAAACATGTAATATCATGGGTCAGTTCTAAATTTCCAAAATTAGTGTTAAGGTATGAGGATTTGTTGTCAAATACTCATGGATGTTTTAAGGCATTATTTGACTTTTGTAATGTGAAGCCAAAAATAAATATTGATGATATTGTTCAATTATCCAGTTTTAAAAAGTTGTCAATATTAGAAAAAGAAAAGGGGTTTGTTGAAGCCAATAGGTATGGGGCCTCTTTTTTTCGAAGTGGGAAAACTAAAGTTTGGAAAGAATATCCCGAAGAAATTTTTAAACCAGTAACTATTAAATTTAATAAAGTTATGGAAAAATTTAATTATGTCTGATTTTTAGTAACCTTCAATTCTATCTATGTTAATAATTAAATAAAAGATTATTTAAAATTTTATCAAATATGATAAAAATAAATAATGATCTAAAAGAAATCTATGTTTAATTCTATGATTAACCCAGTTTTAAATTATTAAAATTTTTATTTAAATATTTACTGTATTTTCTCCATTTTTTTGAGCTATCTGAGTAGATTTCATTTCTTACCTGAAATTTTGAAAGTGTTTTAACTGAGCGTTTGTTTTCATAAAATTTTAAGCAACTATCTTCCCAGTTCAACTCTAAAAATGAAATAATTCTTTTTATTTCAAAATCAGAATTATTCACCAATTTCTCATAATCAACATTCAGAATTACATTTTTAAACTTCCCATTCCAAAAACGCATATATTCTAAATAAATGTTATAGAAGTTTGTAATATTTTTAAGATCATAAGCATATTCATTCCCTTCAGAAACAAAGTTGTTTTTAAAAATAGAAAAGCATGTTGCTTTTGGATCTCTGTGAATATGAATAATTTTTGATTTAGGAAATGAATTTATAATGTAACCAATCCATTTAAAATTCATAGGCATTTTGTCGGTTATATAATGATACTCAGATCCTTTATCTTCTATGTTGGAATAATATTGATATTGTAATATTTCAAATTTATTTTTGTTTATACTTAGATCTTTTATGCTTACATTTTTCAAATAAGCATTTAAATAATCTAATTCTCCGCAACCATAAACTTGTGAGTGACTTGAAATTATTTGTTCTATCAAGGATGTTCCTGATCTTGGCATTCCTAGTATAAATACTATATTTGGATGTTTATTATCATTAAGTTTATTTAGTGTAATATTAGAAAATATTTTTTTAAGATTTTTTAAAAGTTCATTTTCATGAGTTAAATTAAATTTAATCAATGAGTTTTTTAATTTATTACCATTTTGATAAAATTGAAAAGATTTCTTGAAGTTTTTTAAATTTTCATAAATATTTCCTAAAGCAAAACTTAATTGTATCTTTTCTTCATTAGTAATATTCTGATCCTCATAAAAGATTAACATCTGTTTAATTTCTTGACTATCTTCCTTAAAAGAAACTATTCCACTTAAATAACAATACACTTTCAATGAATTTGGATTAATTATTAAAGCTTTTCTATAATGCTCAATAGCAGATTCTTTCAAACCAAGATGTCCTAAAGTAATTGCTTTATTTACACAAGCATCAAAATGATTAGAATCTATTTTTAAAGCATTATTAAAGTATTCTAAGGCTTCCTCGTCCATTTCCAAGTTTTTGTATGCTATACCTAAATTATTATGTGCGTGAGCATTTTCTGGATTGATTTCGATAGATTTTTTATGATTTTTAATAGCCTTTTTATAATCACGTAACTGCGTGTATATATTTCCTAAATTTGTATAAGCAGGCGCATTTTTTGGACTGATTGTGATTGCTTTTGTAAAAAAGGTTTTTGCTTTTTCAAGCGTTTGTTCGGAAACGGCATTTATACCTAGATTAATCAAAAGTGTAGAATAGTTATTTCTAATGTTTATATTTTGAGGATCTAAATTAATTGCAGTTTCAAAATTCTTTATACTTTCATTAAAATTTTTCAAATTAAAGTTTCCTATACCTAAAAAATTATGAACAATGGCAGAGTTTTTTGAATTCAAAAGAAGTCTTTCTCCCAATGATACTAATTCCTTGAATTGCTTTTTCTTTAGAAGAGCATGTAGGTTTTTAATTTCATTTTGTAAAATTTGATTGTGATCCAAATAAGTAACCATTCAAATTAAAAACATTTTATAATTATATTTTCTATTAGCATAGATTTAGATTATTTAAAGTAATTTTATAGTAATATTTTATGAAATAGCTTTTTTAAAATTTTTAAATTTTAATGAAATTTAAAAAAATAAAATCAATCTAACAAATTTTTATGTTATTTGATATTGCATTTGCTATAATCACATATATTTTGCTGATAGTCATTGCATTTCAATGATAAAAAAAATTAAAAAATGATGAATAATTAATTAAGAAGAATTTTGATGAGACTAGCAACTTGGAATATTAACTCTGTAAGATTGCGTCTTCATTATGTTCTACGTTTTATAAAAGAGAATGATATAGATGTGATGTGCCTGCAGGAAACGAAAAGTCCTGATGAGTTTTTCCCAATAAATGAATTTAAAGAAACAGGTATGAACTATTATTATTTTAGAGGTGAAAAATCATATAATGGAGTTGCAATTTTATCAAAGGTTCCAATTACTAAAAAAAATTTTGTTAATTGGTGTGGTTTTAATGATACAAGACATATATCAGTTATCTTAAAGAACAAAATAACTTTGCATAATTTCTATGTACCAGCTGGAGGCGATATTCCCGATGAAAAAATTAATGCAAAGTTTGAACATAAAATAAAATTTATAAAAGAAATGATTACCTACTTTAAAAATGATAAAACCAAGAATCGAATACTTGTCGGTGATTTGAATATTGCACCACATGAAAACGATGTTTGGTCTCATAAACAACTTTTAAATATAGTCTCTCATACGCCTCTTGAGACAGAGAATTTAAAAAAGTTGTTAAATGATGGAAAGTGGGTAGATATAATGAGGAAATTTATTCCTTTAGAAGAAAAACTTTATTCTTGGTGGTCTTATAGGAATAGAGATTGGAAAATTTCAAACAAAGGAAGAAGGTTAGATCATATTTGGCTGTCTGAAAACTTAGTTTCAGCTGTAAAAAAAATGATTGTTTATAAAGAATTAAGAGATTGGGAAAGACCTTCTGATCATGTGCCGGTTTTAATAGAAGTAGATGTTTAAATATTTAGTAATATAATGAAAATACCTTTTATAAAAATGAATGGTTTAGGAAATGACTTTGTCATTTTAGAGGATTTATCAAAGAATATACCAATAAATAAATCCTTAATAAAAAAAATGAGTTCCAGACAATATGGTATTGGCTGTGATCAACTTTTGATAATAAAAGAATTTTCAGGGGATGAAGCTCTCGTTGATATTTATAACAGTGATGGAAGTTTAGTTGGTGCATGCGGTAATGGAGTTAGATGTGTTGCCTCCCATTTAATGGAAAAAAAGCTATTTGATAGAGTTTTTATCCGAACAACAGAAGACAAATTGGAGTGTTGGAAGGAAAAAGAAAATATTTGCGTAAATATGGGAAAACCTAAATTTAAACCAAATGAGATTCCCTTAATAGAAAATGTAAAAGAAACCCAATTTCAAATAGAAGGTCACAAAATTAATTGTGTTTCATTTGGGAATCCTCATGGTGTTATTTTTTTTGAAAACTTAAAAGAACTTGAAAAGATTAATGTCTTAGATGTGGGTCCAAGACTTGAAAAAAACCAAATATTTCTAGAAGGTGCAAATATTGAATTTGCAACAATTTTAGATGATCATTCTATAAGAATGAAAGTATGGGAAAGAGGAGCTGGCATGACCTTGGCTTGTGGATCAGGTGCATGTGCTACATTAGTTATTGCGGTTAAACTGAAACTTTCTGAAAGAAAAAACAAATTAGTTCTTGATGGAGGGGATTTGTTTATTAATTGGAAAGAGGATAATGATGTTATAATGACAGGAAAAGTTGAAAAAGTATATGAGGGAAGTTTTTATGTTACCTGAAGAAAATAATTTTCGAGTTATTACTTTTGGATGCCGATTAAACTTTTGGGAAACGGAAGTCATTAAAGATCATCTAAATTCCAAATGTTCTAGTCAAGTTACCGTATTTAATACTTGTTCGGTTACTGGTGAGGCTGAAAGAAAAGCAAAACAAGCCATAAGAAAAATAAAAACGTTAAACCCCCATTCAAAAATTGTAGTAACTGGCTGTGCTGCACAAATTAGTCCAGAAACTTGGTCTGCAATGCCTGAAGTAAACTATGTTATTGGAAATAAGGAAAAAGTCGACAAAGATTTTTGGACCCGGTTTTTTAAAAATGAAAATTTAATAAAAGAAAACATAGTTGTTTCTGATATTATGAAACTTAAAGAAACCTCCAATCATCTATTAAATAATTTTGATGAAAAAACTAGATGTTTTTTACAAATTCAGAATGGATGCGATCATAGATGTACTTTTTGTGTAATTCCATATGGAAGGGGTAATAGTAGATCTACAAAGGTTGAAGTTATTATTAAAAATATTCGAAATGCATTGGAGAATGAAGTAAAAGAGATAATTCTCACAGGAGTTGATTTGACTTCATGGGGGAATGATTTTAAAGAAAAAAAATCTTTAGGTAGTTTGTTAAAAACTATATTTGAAGAAATACCTAAATTGCCAAGATTAAGGATTTCATCACTTGATCCAGCAGAAATAGATCATGACTTTATGGATGTTTTAGAAAAACAAGAGAATTTAATGCCACATTTACATTTATCTATTCAGCATGGCGATAATTTAATTTTAAAAAGAATGAAAAGACGGCATCTTTACAGGGATGTAATTAATTTTGTTAAAGAGGCAAAACGGCGAAGATCAGATGTTGTTTTTGGAGGAGATTTTATTTCCGGGTTTCCAACTGAGACTGAAGAGGCACATAAAAACTCAATAAAGTTAATTAAAGAAGCTGAAATAAATTTTGCACATGTTTTTCCATACTCTCCTAGAAATGGAACACCAGCTGCAATGATGAGGGGTTTGTCAAAAAAAATAATTAATCAAAGATCACATGAATTAAGAGAATTAAGTCAAAAAAATACAAGTAAGTTTTTAAATTCTTTACTTGGGACAAAACAAAAAGTTCTTTTAGAAAAAAATAATACTGGTTATACACCACAATTTGCTAAAGTTAAGTTTGTTGGTAACTTAAATGCTGGTAAGATAATTGATGCAACCATCATCGGTATGGAAAACTCATATTTAATAGGGAATATAAAATAAATATTAAGAACAATGGCTTTCAATTGGTTTAAGAAATTAAAAAAAGGCTTAAGCAAATCAGCTACAAAAGTTGAAAAAGCCTTTACATCAATAGTTGGGAAAAAAACCTTAGATGAAAAAACATTAAATGATCTTGAGGATCAACTAATTATGGCAGATTTAGGATTATCTTCTTCTAATCAAATAGTTGAAAAATTAAGAGCACATAAATTTTTACTTGATCAAGGGAAGAAAAAGATTTCAAAACTTAATGTTTTTGACGTGGTTATTGATGAATTAATAAGAATTTTAAAACCTTGTGAAAAAAACATGTTTCAAGACATTAAGGAAAAGCCTCATGTGATATTACTATGTGGTGTTAATGGTTCAGGTAAAACAACAACAGCAGGAAAAATTTCAGAGAAACTTAGAAAAAATAAAAAAAAAGTTGTTATAGCTGCTTGTGACACTTTTAGAGCAGCAGCTGTATCACAATTGGAGAAATGGTCTGATCGAACAGGATCTATTTTTGTAAAAGGTTTAGAATCAAGTGATCCAGCAGCAGTAGCATTTAATGCTATGGAATTATCTATTAAAGAAAAAGCTGATTACCTAATCATTGATACAGCAGGTAGGCTTCAAAATAAATCTGATTTAATGGAAGAGTTGTCAAAAACATCTAGAGTAATTGGTAAATTAAATTTAAATGCCCCTCACGAGAAAATTGTTGTATTAGATGGTACTGTTGGGCAAAATGCTCACTCTCAATTGAAACATTTCAATGAATTAATTGGAATAACTGGCATTATAGTGACTAAATTAGACGGAAGTGCAAAAGGCGGTGTCTTAGTTTCATTAGCACAGAGTTTTCAAATACCTATTTATGCTATAGGAGTTGGAGAAAAAGTTGATGATCTCGATATTTTTAATGCAAAAGATTATTCTAGAGCATTATTAGGTATTGATTAACAAAAGCCATGAATTCTAAATCTTGACTTGGGCTGAAATTAAATATATTTACGACATGAAGAATAAAGTTTAAAAATTAATTTTAATTATGTTTGAAAATTTAACTCAAAAATTAGGCAATGTATTTAATGGACTTAAAAAGAGAGGTACATTAACAGAGAAAAATGTAGATGAAGCTCTTAAAGAAGTTAGGACTGCACTTCTAGAAGCAGATGTGTCTTTATCTGTAGTAAAGGAGTTTGTTGAAAAAGTAAGAGAAAGAGCAGTTGGCCAAGAGGTTTTCCGATCGATTACTCCTGGTCAACAAGTCATCAAAATAGTAAATGATACTTTAATAGATATTTTGGGGTCTATCAATTCACCATTAGAAATTAATCATTCGCCGCCAGCTATAATATTACTATTAGGTCTTCAAGGTTCAGGGAAGACAACCACAGCTGGTAAATTAGCTTTAAATTTAAAAACTAAACAGAGAAAAAAAGTAATGTTAGCCTCATTGGATATTTATAGACCCGCAGCAAGAGAACAGCTTAGAGTTCTAGGTGAACAAGCTGAGGTTTCTGTTTTACCAGATAGTGAAGGTGAAAGTCCTGTAAACATTACAAAAAGAGCAATCGCCGCATCTAAAGTTCAAGGTATAGATGTATTGATTTTAGATACTGCTGGAAGAACTACTTTGGATAATGTGATGATGAATGAGGCAAAAGAGGTGTTTAATATTTCCAAACCATCGGAAACTCTTTTAGTAGCTGATTCAATGACAGGTCAAGATGCGGTCAATACTGCTAAAGCTTTTACAGAAACAATTAAGCTTACTGGAGTTATCCTGACGAGAACTGATGGGGATGCAAGGGGTGGAGCTGCATTATCCATGAGATCAATAACAGGATGTCCAATCAAGTATGTTGGGGTTTCAGAAAAACTTGAAGGTTTAGAAATTTTTCATCCGGAAAGAGCTGCTGGTCGTATTTTAGATATGGGAGATGTAGTTTCTTTGGTAGAAAAAGCTGCTGAAACCATCGCTGAAGAAGATGCTGAAAAAATGATGGAACGCTTATCAAAGGGTTCTTTTGACATGAATGATATGTTAAAACAAATTGGTCAATTAAAAAAACTTGGTGGGTTAAGTGGAGTTATGTCAATGCTTCCAGGTATTGGAAAATTGCAAAAACAAATGGCAGCCCATAACTTTGATGATAAAGTTATTGCAAAACAGGAAGCAATAATTTATTCAATGACAAAAAAAGAAAGGATTAATGTAGGAATTTTAAATGCTTCAAGGAGGAAAAGAATTGCTTTTGGATCAGGGTCGAGTGTTCATGAAGTAAATAGACTAGTCAAACAACAACAAGAAATGGCAAGGATGATGAAAAAAGTTGGTAAAGCGGGAGGTATGGGAGCTTTAAAAAATATGTTTTCTTCTCTAGGCGGCAACTCACAAGAATCAAACCCACAAAAAGATCTAATGCCAAATAGTATAGAGGAAATGCAAAAACTAATGGGTAATATGCCTAATATAAATAATCCTTTAAATCGCTTTGGTGGAACAGGATTACCTGGAATGGGTGGAAAACCAACAAAAAGAATAAAATAATTATAAAGAGGAAAAATTATGGGACTTAAAATAAGATTATCAAGAGGAGGGGCAAAAAAGAAACCTTTCTATAGAATAGTAGTAGCTGAAGCTTTATCTCCAAGAGATGGAAAGTTTATAGAAAGATTAGGTTCTTATAACCCAATGGTTAATAAAGAAAATTCTGATAGAGTAATCTTAAATGTTGAGAGAATAAAATATTGGTTGTCAAAAGGTGCAAAACCTACTTTAAGAGTAGCAAAAATTATCTCAAATGACGGACTAGTTGATAAGCCAGAAATAAAAGACCAGCCTAAGAAAAGTGCGCCTGGAAAGAAAAGATTAGAAAGAGAAGCTGAGGAAGCAAAAACAGAAGCTCCAGCTGAGGAAGCAAAAACAGAAGCTCCAGCTGAGGAAGCAAAAACAGAAGCTCC
>MDSW01183337.1_pt1 | contig 19710 bp, 17 predicted proteins | sample 811171 | NCBI WGS metagenome assembly MDSW01 (sample SAMN05326641, study PRJNA326480) | marine metagenome | isolation source: seawater | place: Atlantic Ocean: North West | collected 2012 | reverse complement strand
CGCCCGGGTTGAGCACGCGCAGCACGGTATTGACCGCCGAGCGCAGCCCCAGCACCTCGCGCAGCCGCAGCAGATCGAGCGCGCGCGGCGCGAAATTCTCGAGCGGCAGATAGGCGATCCTGTCGCGCGCCAGAAGCGCGGCGGCGTCCTGCATGTCCCGCGCCACTGCGATCCCGGCGTCTGCGAGCGCATCGCGGACGGAAGCCACGGGCGATTGATGCGAATTCCAGCCGTGGAGCAGAACCGGTTCTCCCGCTAATGCGACCACCCGCGCGGACAGCAGAAACCACGGCAAGCCCCGCGAACGCCCCGCCGCATAGCTCGGCCAGTCGAGCGCGGGCGCGGGACCGGTCCAATCCGGCAAGGTCTCACGGAGCGCTTCGGCGAAACCGGCGACCTCGGCGGCACTCTCGCCGCGATAGCGCATCAGCATCAAAAGTGCGCCGACGGCTTCGGGGGCCGCCTCGCCGCGCAGGATCTGGCTCATCGCGTCGCGGGCCTCGTCGCGCGTCAGCGACCGCGCGCGCCCCGGACCGCGGCCCATCGCGTGAATGTAGGGAGCGAGGCTCATTCGGCGGCCTCGCGGGGTTGGGCGCTCGCCAGCAGCGCCGCGAGCTCCGGTCGGCAGGAGCCACAATTCGTGCCCGCTTGCAGGGCCGCGCCAATCGCCTCGACGGAGGCCAGCCCCTGATCGGCAATCGCGGCAAGGATCGTGTTCACGCCGACATCGAAACAGGCGCAGACGATCGCACCCGGATCGGGTTGATCGGCACCGGCGCGCCCGGCCAGCAAGCTCGGCTGATCGGTCTCGCCCAGCAGCGCCGCGACATGGCCGCGCGACACCGCGACCGGCTCGGGGGCCGCAAAAAGAACCGCCGAGACGCGTCCCTCGACCATCAGCGCGATCCGCGCGAGCCCCCGGCCCGCGTCGCTCATCGTGACCGCCTCGGCGTCGGGCAGAGCGAAGAGGTCGCGCGCGAACGCCTCCCAATCGGCAGGTGCCTCGCGCCCGGCCAGCTCGATCCGCCAGCCGCTCTTGCTGCGCGCCTTCGCCCAGTACCCAGTGCGCGGGGTCACGTCCTGCACGCTCGCCGCAAAGCCGAACCACGCAGCCTGATAAGGCGAGATCTGGACCGCGCAACCCTTGCTTTCGGGCTGGCCCGAGACGGGATCGACATGGGCGGCGACCAGCGCATCGACGCGTCCATCGGAGGCGGTCTCGCCCGTCCAGTGCATCGGTGCGAAGACCGAACCGGGTTGCATCCGGGTGCTTTCCAGAACGCGCAGAACTGCGCGACCCTGAGCATTTTTCACTTCGGCCAACCCCGCCGCGCGCAGCCCCAGCCGGGCCGCATCCGCAGGGTGGATCTCCAGATAGGGCTCGGCCATGTGCAGGCTCAGGCGCGGCGATTTCGCGGTGCGCGTCATCGTGTGCCAGTGATCGCGCACGCGGCCCGTATTGAAACGGAAAGGCGTCTGCGGGCTCAGCGCGGTTTTCGGCGCGCGCGGCGTGATCGGCAGCATCCGGCCCTTGCGGTCGGGCGTGAAGAACCCGCCATCGGCGAAGAACCGGCCGCCTTTTTTCATAGGCCCTTGCGGCCATGTGAATGGCGCGAGCGCCTCATACTCGGCGTCCGAGATCGTCTTGTAATCGGAGATGTCGAAATCCCGTCCCAGCCGTCCCGCAACCTCCGACAGCGCCGCATACTCGCGAAAGATCGCCGCCGGGCCGTCATAGGCGAACTCCTCTGCCCATCCCATTTTCGCAGCAATATCGCAGATGATCTTCCAATCGTGGCGCGCCTGACCCGGCGCGGGCAGCACAGGACGCTGACGCGAGATGCAGCGCTCGGAATTGGTGACGGTGCCGTCCTTCTCACCCCAGCCGGTCGCGGGCAGGATCACATCGGCCAGCTTCGCGGTATCGGTGTCGGCGGTGATATCCGAGACCACGACGAAATCGCAGCCCGCGATGGCGTCGCGCACGCGGTCGGCCTCGGGCATCGAGACGGCGGGATTGGTGCAGATGATCCAGAGCGCCTTGATACGGCCCTCTTCCACCGCGCGGAACATGTCGACCGCTTTCAGCCCCGGACCCGGCGCCATCGTGGGGCTGGCCCAGAAGCCCTGCACCGCGTCGCGATGATCTGCGTTTTCGATATCGAGGTGACAGGCAAGCATATTCGCCAGACCGCCCACCTCGCGCCCGCCCATCGCATTGGGCTGACCCGTGACCGAGAACGGCCCCGCGCCGGGCTTGCCGATGCGGCCCATGGCGAGGTGGCAGTTGATGATCGCGTTGACCTTGTCGGTGCCGGAGCTGGATTGGTTCACGCCCTGGGAATAGATCGTGACGACGCGCTCGGAGCCGATCCAGAGCCGCGTGAACTCGGCCAGATCGGCGGCGCTGAGCCCTGTCGCGGCCGGATCGGAAGCCTGCGCCGCCACCAGCGCATCCTCAAACCCGCTGACATGGGCCGCGACATAGGCGCGGTCGACTGCGCCCTGCGCCGCGATCTCGGCCAGCAGAGCGTTGAACAGCGCCGCATCCGCGCCCGGCGCCACGGCCAGATGCAGATCGGCGATGTCGCAGGTCGCGGTGCGGCGCGGATCGACGACCACGACGCGCATTTCGGGCCGTGCTTTTTTCGCCGCCGCGATCCGCTGGAAAAGCACCGGATGGCACCAAGCGAGGTTCGAACCCACGAGCACGATGACGTCGGCCTGATCGAAATCCTCGTATTGGCCGGGCACGGTATCGGTGCCGAAGGCGCGCTTGTGCCCCGCCACCGACGAGGCCATGCACAGCCGCGAGTTCGTGTCGATATTGCCCGAGCCGATGAAGCCCTTCATCAGCTTGTTGGCGACATAGTAATCCTCGGTCAGAAGCTGACCCGAGACGTAGAACGCCACGCTATCGGGACCGTGTTCGGCGATGCTCGCGCGGAACTTCTCGGCCACCAGATCGAGCGTTGCGTCCCAATCCGTCTCCAGTCCGTTCACGATCGGGGCCAGAAGGCGCCCCTCCAGATCGACCGTCTCCCCCAGTGCCGAGCCTTTCGAGCACAGCTTGCCCGCATTGGCGGGATGGGCCTTGTCGCCCCGGATCTCCATCCCGCCCGCGCCGTCGGGCGTCGCCAGAACGCCACAGCCGACGCCGCAATAGGGGCATGTGGTGCAAATTGTCGGAGCAGCGCGGGTCATCGTTCCACTCCGGTTCAGGCGGCGCTTTGCGCGGCGAGCTTGCTTGCGTCGATCAGCAAACGTCCCGCTTCGACGCGCAGATCATAGGTCGGCACCTGCCCCTCGTCGGCCCCCTGCGCTTCACCCGTCTCGAGGCTGAACACCCAGTTGTGCAGCGGGCAGGTCACCTTGTGGCCATGCACGATCCCCTCCGAGAGCGGCCCGCCCTTATGCGGACAACGATCCGAGAGGGCGAAGACGGCATCATCGGAGGTGCGGAACACCGCGACGCAGCCCATTTTGGTCTTGATGACCCGCGCGCCCTGCACCGGAATGTCGTCGAGGGCTCCGATATCGATCCAGCTCATTCCGCGGCCTCCTTCGTGAAATCGGCGAGCGGGCTCCAGGCGCGCTCATAGTGAGGGGTCGCGCGTTCGGCCCAGGGGTCTTTCTGGTAGACGGTTTGCGAGATATCGAAGCGCTCGATCAGCGCCGCGCGATTGTCGAGATCGTCCACGACCTGTTCGATGATCCAGCCGAGCCCGCCGGTCTTGGCGATCCATTTATAGGGCCGGTCGAGGTAATTCGCGCTCTCACGATAGAGCTGCAGGAAAGCCACCGAGATATCGATCACCTCCTGTTCGGTCGCGACCTTGGCCAGCGGCTCGGTCTCTTTCAGCTCCATGCCGGCCGCGCCGCCGACGCTGATCTCGAAGCCCGAGTCCACACAGACCACGCCCAGATCCTTGCAGGTAGCTTCGGCGCAATTGCGCGGGCAACCCGTCACCGCCATCTTGAACTTGTGCGGCGTCCACGAGCCCCAGAGCCGCTTCTCCAGCTTGATCCCGAGCCCGGTCGAATCCTGCGTGCCAAAGCGACACCAATCTGTGCCGACGCAGGTCTTCACCGTGCGCAGACCCTTCGTGTAGGCATGCCCCGAGACCATCCCGGCCGCGTTCAGATCCGCCCAGATATGCGGCAGGTCCTCTTTCTTGATGCCGAGCAAGTCGATGCGCTGCCCGCCCGTGACCTTGACCGTCGCGTCGTATTTCTTCGCTGCTTCGGCAATCGCCAGAAGTTCCTCCGGGGTGGTCATCCCGCCCCACATGCGCGGCATCACCGAATAGGTGCCGTCCTTCTGGATATTCGCGTGGTTGCGCTCGTTCACGAAGCGGCTTTGCGGGTCGTCTTGATACTCCAGCGGCCAATCGGCCAGCAGGTAGTAGTTCAGCGCCGGGCGGCAGACATGGCAGCCATTGGGCGTCTTCCAGCCCAGCTCCTGCATCACCGCCGGTTGCGATTTCAACTCTTTCGCCTTGATTAGACGGCGCACATCCTCATGCGGGTGATCGGTGCAGGCGCAGATCGGCTTGGCGGTGGGCAGGACGAAATCATCGCCCAGGGTCACGGCCAGAACCTGCTCCACCAGACCCGAACAGGTGCCGCACGACGCGCTGGCTTTGGTGGTGGCCTTGATCGCGTCGAGCGAAGTCGCGCCCGCCTCGATCGCGGCCACTATCTGACCCTTGCATACGCCGTTGCAGCCGCAGATCTCTGCGTCAGCCGGTAAGGCTGCAACGGCCGCCATAGGGTCCACCGAGGCGCCCCCTTGGAAGGCCGGGCCGAAGATTAGCGTCTCGCGCATCTCCGAGATGTCGGTGCCGTCCTTGATCAGACCGTAGAACCAGTTGCCGTCGGCCACGTCGCCATACATCACCGCGCCAATGACGCGGTCGCCCTCCAGCACGAGGCGCTTGTAGACGCCGCGCGCGGGATCGCGGAAGACGATGTCTTCGCGGCCTTCCCCTTCGGCGAAATCGCCTGCCGAGAACAGGTCGCACCCAGTGACTTTCAGCTTGGTCGAAACTTCGCGGGGGATGTATTCGCTGGCCTCCCCGGTCAGGGTCTGCGCAGCGACCTTCGCCTGATCGTAGAGCGGCGCGACAAGACCGAAGATCTGCCCGTCGAACTCCACGCATTCGCCAAGCGACAGGATATCGGGGTCGGAGGTCAACATCTGCGCGTCGACCTGAATGCCGCGCCCGGTCTCGAGGCCTGCCTCCTTGGCCAGCGCGACCGAGGGACGGATGCCCACGGCCATGACCAGCAGGTCGCAGGGCAGCTCGGTGCCGTCATCCAGCTTCAGCGCCCGCAGCTTGCCATCTTCACCCAAAATCTCCTTGGAATTCGCCGAGCAGCAGACTTCGATCCCGCGATCGGTGAGCGCACGGCGCAGGAGGTAACCCGCCGCCTCGTCGAGCTGACGCTCCATCAGGTGGCCCATGATATGCACCACGGTCACGTCCATGCCGCGCAGACGCAGACCCGCCGCGGCCTCGAGCCCCAACAGACCGCCGCCGATCACCACGGCGCGCGCGCCGGGGCGCGCCGCCTCGATCATCCGGTTGGTGTCATCCAGATCACGATAGGCGATCACGCCGTCCAGATCATGGCCCGGCAGCGGGATGATGAACGGGTTCGAGCCGGTGGCGATGACCAGCTTGTCGTAAGCGACCTCACCCTGCTCGCCGATGACGACCTTGCGGTTGCGGTCGATCCCCACGACCTTCTCGCCGAAGCGGCAGGTCACGCCATGGGTGTCATACCAAGCCTCGTCATGGGTGACGATTTCCGCATAGCTCTTCTCGCCCGACAGCACCGGGCTCAGCATGATGCGGTTGTAATTGCCCCGCGGCTCCGCGTTGAAAAGGGTGACATCCCATGCGCCGGGCGCGGCTTCGAACAGATGCTCGAGCATCCGCCCCGAGGCCATGCCTGCGCCGATAACGACCAGTTTCTGCATCTCGGTCACTCCTCAAAGATACCAGGCGACGATATGCGCGATCTCGCCATCGCGATGGATCGGCAGCGCGACCATCGAGCTGTAGCCGGCCGCGATCTGCGCCCCACCGATCACCAGCGGCAGGCCTGTGCCCAGCACCTTGCCGATCGGGCCCTGCCAGTCCTGCGCCCGCTTGGGGTTGTCCTCGTTCCAAAGCGCGCCTTCGCGCTCGCACAGGCCATCCACCAGAACCGCGCCACCGTCGCGCCCCACGCGGGCCTCGCGGGCGTCCCAGATCTCGAAACGACGTGCGATCGGTGTGCCACGGGCCGACAAAAGCGTTGCCACATAGTTCTGATCGCCCGGCACCGGGATCGGCAGACCGAGACCCGTGGTCAGCCCGGCCGCGCCCGCGCTTTCCGAGCGGATGAAGCGATAGCCCGACCCCAGATCGCGCATCAGCATCGGGGTCTGCGACGCCCAGACACCGCCGGGCAGGCCCTGACCTTTCGGGAAATGCGTGTGCTTCGAAACCCATTCGAAATGCTTGGCCGCGCCGTAATAGCCATCGTCGAGCATCAGAAGCCCGTCGCGCTCGGCCCAGACTTCGATCGCGCCGGTGGTCATTTCGTCATCGCCACACAGCACGACCAGAACGGCCTTGAGCGTGTCGCCATCGAAAACCGGCAGCGCCACCGCCGAGGTCAGCCCCGCCTCTTTCGCGGCCTCGGTGCGCTGGAAATAGGAGCCATCGAAGCCCTTCAGGACGACCGGGCGCCCTTCGGCCCAAGCTTTGCCCGGCAGGCCCTCGCCATGAGCGAAACTGGTGCGGACCGAGGCTTCCTCGAACGCCGTGTGCGCGCCGTAATCGCCCGCGGCATGGACCAGACGGTCGCCCTCGGGCACCCAGACTTCGCTGACGCCGATGAAGGCGCGTGCGGGGGTTGCGGTTGCAGTTGCAGCGTCCATCACGCGGCCTCCGATTTCTTGGGCGTGTGGCCCTGTTCATATTCTTCGAGGAAGTTCAAAACCTGCTCGCGGTAGAGGTAATAGTCCGGGTGTTCGAGCAGCGCTTTGCGGGTGCGCGGACGCGGCAGATCGACCTCCATCACCTTGCCGATCGTGGCGCGCGGACCGTTGGTCATCATCACCACGCGGTCGGCCAGCAGGATCGCCTCGTCCACGTCGTGGGTAACGCAAACGGCGGTGACCTTGGTGCGGCTCCACACTTCCATCAGCACTTCCTGCAGCTCCCAGCGGGTCAGGCTGTCGAGCATCCCGAAGGGCTCGTCGAGCAGCAGCAATTTCGGCGAAAGCGCGAAGGCGCGCGCGATACCGACGCGCTGGCGCATGCCGTTCGACATGTCCGAGGCGGGCTTGTCCATCGCATCGCCCAGCCCCACGCGCTCAAGGTAATAGTCGATCACGTCCTGACGCTCGGCGCGGGATGCCTTGGGATAGACCTTGTCCACGCCCACGGCGACGTTTTCGCGCGCGGACAGCCACGGGAACAGGGACGGCGCCTGGAAGACCACGGCGCGCTCGGGATCGGCGCCCTTGACCTCGAACCCGTCGAGCTTGATGCCGCCTTTGGACACATCGTTGAGCCCCGCGGTCATCGTCAGCACGGTCGATTTCCCGCAGCCCGAATGCCCGATCAGCGAGACGAATTCGCCCTTCTTCAGGGTGAGGTTGAAATCCTCGACGACGGTGAGCGGCCCTTTCGGGGTCGGGTAGATCTTGTGAAGCTGCGAATACTCCAGATACTTCCCTTCTAGCGCCGAACGGGCAGCCTCGGACACCGCCTTAGGCAGCGCGTGCAGCGGCGTGACATCGGGCAGCATCCGCGAGCCTTCGGCCTTGGCCTGCATGCCGACATCCATCAGGTAGTTGGTGACGGCGGCGCGCAGACGCTTGAACCCCTCGTCATGGTTCATCGCACCGCGATCGCGCGGACGCGGGATGGTGACCTTGAACTCCTCGCCCAGCGTGCCGTCAGGGTTCAGCGCGATGATCCGGTCGGCCAGAACGATCGCCTCGTCGACGTCATTGGTGATCAACACGCAGGTCTTCTTGTCCTGCTCCCAGATATGCTCGATCTCGTCGGCGAGGTTGCCACGCGTCAGCGCATCGAGCGCCGAAAGCGGTTCGTCGAGCAGCAGCACCTCGGGGTTCATCGCCAGCGCGCGCGCCACGTTGACCCGTTGGCGCATCCCGCCCGACAGCTCCGCCGGACGACGGCTCGCGGCGTGGCTGAGGCCCACCATCTTCACGTAGTGGTCGACCTTCTCCTGACGCTCTTTCTTCGACAGGCCGGGGAAGATCGTCTCGACCGCGAGGGCCACGTTCTGGTCCACCGTCAGCCACGGCATCAGCGAGTAGTTCTGAAAGATCACGCCGCGCTCGGGACCGGGGCCGGTGACCGGGGCGCCCTTGAACAGGACCTCGCCCTTGGAGGGCATCTCAAGCCCCGCCATGAGGTTGATCAGGGTGGTCTTGCCGGTGCCGGAGAAGCCCAGCAGCACGAGGAACTCGCCCTCTTTCACGCTCAGGTCGATGCCGTTGAGCACGTCGCTGCGCGCGGTGCCTTCGCCAAAGCTTTTCGAAACGGATTTGAATTCGAGGATGCTCATGAGGATCACCGGTTGTTCGAGAAGGTGAACATCGACTGGATCGCGAACATCAGCCGGTCGAGGATGAAGCCGATGATGCCGATGGTGAACACCGCCACCATGATCCGCGCGAGGCTGTCCGAGGAGCCGTTCTGGAACTCGTCCCAGACGAATTTACCCAGACCCGGGTTCTGCGCGAGCATTTCGGCCGCGATCAGCACCATCCAGCCCACGCCGAGCGACAGGCGCAGACCGGTGAAGATCAGCGGCAGCGCCGAGGGCAGCACCAGCTTGGTGATCTTGGTCCAGGTGCCCATCTTCAGCACTTTCGAGACGTTCACGAGGTCCTTGTCGATCGACGCCACGCCAAGGGCCGTGTTGATGATCGTGGGCCAGAGCGAGCACAGCGTCACCGTGATCGCCGAGATCAGGAAGGACTTGGAGAACATGCCGTCATTGGTCACGTAGACGGCAGAGACGATCATCGTCACGATCGGCAGCCACGCGAGCGGCGAGACCGGCTTGAAGATCTGGATCAGCGGGTTCATCGCGGCATTGGCGGTTTTCGACAGGCCCGCCATGATGCCCAGCGGCACCGCGACGATCGTGCCGAGCGCGAAGCCGAAGAACACCGTCTTGATCGAGGTCCAGATCTGGTCGAGATAGGTCGGCTTGCCGGTATAGTCGCGGTATTTCACGCGGTCTTCCTTGCCATCGGCCACGAGTTTCGCGTTGCGCGCGTCCTGCCGCTCGTAGAAGGCGGCGGCCTTGTCGCGTTCGCGCAGGTGATCGGCATAGAGGACTTCGGTCTGCTCCCAGACCTGTGCGGGCCCGGGAATGGCGCCGAGCGAGGTCTGCACCTTCGGGGCCAGAACCGCCCAGACGGCGAGGAAAGCGATGATCGCCACCACCGGCACGCCGAGAAGCTGCCAGATCTCTTTCATCTGGGCCTTGGGATTGTCACCGGCCGCGGCGCGCAGAACCGGCGTGACCCAGCTCAGGCCGAGCACCTTGAACCAGCTATCAGCCTTGTTGATGCGGGTGAAGAGACGTTCGCGGCGGGCCTCGCGGGCCTGCTGTGCGGTCAGGGCGTCAGGATCGATGGCGGTCATGGCTTGGCGTCCTTGGGGGAATGTAGAGAGGAAAGGACGGGCGAGACCTCGGCGGCCCCGCCCGCAAGTCAGGGGAGTTACCCTTCGACCTTGTTGCCGACGACTTTCTGGCCCGATTTCAGACCGATCGGCAGGCTGTCGATATAGGCGTTGGGGGTGCGGCCGTCATACTCGACACCGTCGATGATGTCGGAGGTGGGCTCACGGTAACCATCGGTATCCCAAGGGAAATCCGCCTTGTCCGCGATACCTTCATCGACCAGCATCTGGGCGGCCTGCAGGTAGATCTCCGGCTTGTAGACCGACTTGGCGACCTCGTCATACCAGTCGTCGCTCTGGCTCTCGGGGATCTGGCCCCAGCGGCGCATCTGGCTGAGATACCAGACCGCATCCGAGTAGTAGGGATAGGTCGCGTAGTAGCGGAAGAAGACGTTGAAGTCCGGAACGTCGCGCTTGTCGCCCTTCTCATACTCGAACGTGCCGGTCATCGAGTTCGCGATCACCTCGGCATCCGCGCCCACATATTCCGAGCGGGCCAGGATCTCGACCGCCTCGGGGCGGTTGGCGTTGTCGTTCTCGTCGAGCCACATCGCGGCACGGATCAGCGCCTTGGTCAGTGCGAGCGTGGTGTTGGGGTTTTCCTCGGCGAATTCGGCGGTGATGCCGAAGACCTTCTCGGGGTTGTTCTTCCAGATCTCGTAATCGGTGATCACCGGAACGCCGATGCCCTTGAAGACGGCCTGCTGGTTCCACGGCTCGCCCACGCAATAGCCGTAGATCGTGCCGGCCTCGAGGGTCGCGGGCATCTGCGGCGGGGGCGTCACGGACAACAGCACATCGGCGCCGATCTGGCCCGACACGTCATCGGGCGAATAGTAGCCCGGCTCCAGACCGCCCGCGGCCAGCCAGTAGCGCAGCTCGTAATTGTGGGTCGAGACCGGGAACACCATGCCCATGTTGAAGGGCTTGCCCTCGGCGCGGTACTTCTCGACGACAGGCTTGAGCGCCGAGGCCGAGATCGGGTGCACCGGCTTGCCGTCATCGCCTACGGGGATGTTCTTCTTCATCTCGTCCCAGACCTCGTTCGACACGGTGATGCCGTTGCCGTTCAGGTCCATCGAGAAGGGTGTGATGACATGCGCCTTGGTGCCGAAGCCGATGGTCGCGGCCAGCGGCTGACCGGCCAGCATATGCGCCCCGTCCAGTTCGCCGTCGATCACGCGGTCGAGCAGAACCTTCCAGTTCGCCTGAGGCTCGAGCGTGACGAAGAGGCCTTCATCCTCGAAATAGCCCTTCTCATAGGCCACCGCGAGTGGCGCCATATCGGTGAGCTTGATGAAGCCGAATTTCAGCTCGTCCTTCTCGACATCGAGCATTTCCGCCAGCGCGGGGCTGACAAGGCAGGTGGTGGTGGCAATGGCTGCCAGAAGCTTTTTCATCGTTACGGTCCCTGTTGCATCGTCATGTGCGTCGAAAACGAAAAAGCCGCCCGACCCGAGCGCACCACTTCCAAGGGAGGAGGAAGATCGGCGATCAGGGTCGAACGGCTTTGTTCGGAGCCTCACAGCGATGCGAGGCGGAATATGTTGGAAATCGAAACGCCCTTGCTTCGATAGGACCAGAAAACGACCTTTGCACCCGCAGCGTCAACAATTGGGTTTCATGCTGCGCCTGCGAAGGGATGATTTTCTGCAGCGTGCGTAGAAAATGCTCACGAAACCGTCATGAATTCGCGAAAGGATCAAAAATCCAGCCGTCGAAGAACGCATCGCTCGGCAGAATCACCTGGCCCTGAACGGCCGGGATGGCGCCCGGAGCGGTCAGCGCGCCTTCGATCTTGTCGCGCGCCTCGGGCAGATCCGCCCCCAGATCAGCGAGATTGCGGGTGTAGAGATCGGTCCGGCAGATCGCACGCGCAGAGGCCATCGCCTCCTCGCGCGACAGCCCCAGTCTTGTGGCGAGCCTAGCGGCCACGAGGGCACCCTGCGAGGCCCAGGGGTAGCCCGCCGCGCCGGTCTGGAAGCTCATATAGCCCGGCACGCTCCGCATCTCGCCGCGCGGCGAGATCACGAGATTGCCGGTCAACGTCCGTTCTATCAGCTCCGGCGGCAGGTCGAGATAATCGCGCCGGGCAAGCAACTCCGCCGCCGTCAGAAGGTTGCGCTCATGTCCAAGCCATCGCCCGGCCTGCCACACCGCCCGCATCAACCGCCGCGTCAGCCCCGGCTCGGCTTCGGCCCAGTCATGGCGCACGGCCAGAACCTTCTCCGGCGCGTTGGCGCGGATCGCCGTGCCGGGCAGCAGCATTTCTCCGACCCGGTTCTCCACGGCGATAGAGCCCCAGGGCGCGCCCACACAGAAGACATCGATCTCGTCCGCCGCCAAGGCCTCCGCCATGAGGGGTGGCGGGACGGTGTGAACGTCGAGATCCTGCGGCGCGCTCAACCCGATCGCACCCAGCCAGTGATACAGAAGCTCCGCATGCATCGAGAACGGGAACGGCACGCCGATGCGCAGACGTCCCGACGCGCCCGCGATCAGAGCCTCGCCCGCCGCGCGCGCATCCGCGAAATCGAACCCGTAGCCCTGCGCCCGCATTCGATCGGCCAGCGCACGCGACACGCCGATCGAATTGCCGTTATGCGACAGGATCTGCAGGATATCGATGCGCGTGTTGAACCCGCCCAGCCCCAAAGCGGCGGCAATCGGCATCGGAAACAGCATATGCGCCGCCTCGAGCCGCCCCAACATCAGTTGATCGCGCAAGGTCGACCAGCTCGGCGCGGCATTGAGCGTCAGCGCGAGCCCCTCTTCCTCGGCGAAACCGATCTCGCGCGCGATGATCAGCGGCGCCGCATCGACGAGCGGGATATATCCGACCGAAAGAGGCACGACACTCATGACAGAAGCCCCGCCGCGGTGACCAGCGCATGGGCGACATCCGCGACCCGCCTGCCCTGATCCATCGCCGTCCTGCGCAGCAGCGCATAGGCCGCGTCCTCGTCGATCCCGCGCGCCTTCATCAACAGGCCCTTTGCGCGGTCGATCACCTTGCGCTCTTCCAGCGCGCGCCGGGTCGTCTCCAGCTCAGTCCGCATCCGCTGCACCATGTTGAACCGCGCAATCGCGGCATCCATGATCGGCTTGATGCGATCCGCGCGCAGCCCATCGACCACATAGGCGGAGACGCCCGCATCGATCGCGGCCTTCGTCGCCCCGTCATCCGAGCGATCGACGAACATCGCCACCGGACGCTCCAGCGGCCCCGAAGCCAGCGTCAGCTCTTCGAGCATGTCCCGCGAGGGGCTCGCCATATCAACGAGAACGATATCCGGGTTCATCTCGGAAATCCGCCGCGCGAGACCGGTCGTCTCCGGGATCACGGTGATCTCGTAAGACCCCGCTTCGCGCAGGCTGTCCTCGATGAGCCCCGCGCGCTCCGGGTCTGTTTCAATCACAATGATGGATAGGGCTTCGGGCATCGATCACATTCGTTTTCCGGTACGACCGGCATAGAGCCGGCAGCCAAACATCCGAAGCGCGGACATATATTGGACAAGCTCCAATTCACGGCTGACGGATTGGCGGTCAGCTTTTGGGCTTCATGCCTGAATTTTGTGCGCTCCGCGGCGAATGCCGGCCACTCCAATAACATGAGCCCCCGCGCGGCCCGATGGCCTTCGAAGTCGGGCCGTCGCGATCAGGACGCTCCTAGGCGACCTCCCACAAAGGGCTCCGGCTGACCCGCCTTTCAAAAAGCGAAGCGGCAGGAGTTTCCCCCTGCCGCTCCACGTCCCGGCACGTCGTGTGGCGAGCATCGGCCGGTTCGCGTAGAACCTCACATCGCTCAGCCTTCATGCCGGGAATTCCGATCCTGATCTTCGCGAAGACCTATTTCTGGGCGCTGCGCGGCGCTGTGCTTTCCCCGTTCGCAGCTTTCTCTTCGGACAGTGTCCGGAAGAAATGAGGCCAGGCGAGGGCGGCATGGCCCTTGTTGTTCGCGATGTCATTCGTCTGGGGCGTCTTACCCTTGGGCAGTTTTTCGATAGCCATGTTCGGCCCTCCATTTTACCCGCGAGGGATACTCGCGGAATTCCTCTGGATGACCGAAAGCTTCGGTCAGTTTCGCTCGTGTCGCGGCGGCGCCTCCAAGGATGAGGCGCGATGCGGCGTCCGTCCGGTCCCGAGCCGTCGGGGCTTTCGGGGGGCAGATCACGGAAGACGCCGTCGAAGTCGTGTTTGCGGGCCATAGTCCCGCTCTGGTCGCGAAATCCGGTCTGAAGACCGGCTACGGAACCGCATCAGCTGGTGCCAGATTGCAGGCGGTCTCACGACCGTCGCGTCCGGTTCCGAATTCTCAGGTAACGGCCTGTCTGTCTTCGCGCAGAGAGAGACCTGCGCGCGCAAGGGCCGAGATGTGGACGAAGATATCCCGTCTGCAGAATAGATCAGCCAAGCTCAGTCATTTCAGTAGGAAGACCGGAGCCGGCAGAGAAGAGAAATTACAGATGAGACGAGCGTAGTCCGGTATACCTAAGTGACCGCGGCCCCTTTTGCAAAGGAAATCAGCAGCGAGCGAACGGCACGCACGGCCACGTCTTTCCGAGCGCGCAATTTATATCTCGTACAATCAAGCCGTTGCGCGAAAATTCCGGTGCCGAAACGCAATTTCCTCGTAATTTGGGCGCAAATCCCTTATGTCTGCACTCGCATATCTTAATTCTCGGACCCTGTTCCTCCCGGCTCAGCGACGATCTTGAGCTTTGTCGGGCCGCAGCTTTTCAAAGGCGGCAGTAAGGAAAAGGAGCTTCCCATCGGCCCATGGTGCCGTGACGCCGTTCGAGCAGACCAACCCATTCAGCCCTCCTACCGGGATGAACTTGGTCGATACCGCAATTTCTGCCCCTCGCGACCTCCACGAGAGCTTCGCATGTCAGAGGGGCCGGACCGCGATCCGCGCGCATTGACGCTGACGCCTCGCGATCCGCTCGGGATACCAAACCGGCGCGCCCTCGCGCGCAGACCTAATTCACCGCATAGAAACGGCTTAGCCCGCACTATGCCTCCGTGATCGCGCGACCGTTCAAATCGGAGCCGTCACGACCGCTTAGAAAGATACGAACCTTGATCGAAATTTACTGGGGCAAACCCATCTCCCTCGTCGTGTCGCCGGACGGCGACGTCAAAACCTTCAGCACCATCGAACAGGTGCATTACTGGCTGCGCGAGAAATGGCCGGTCACTGATACCGCACAGATCCGTGCAATTGACCGCGTCGAAGCGGCCATGGAATGTCTGGGCACCGTGGGCGACGCGCGCAGCGCGTTCCTCGGGGCCGCGACCACCGCCGGCTTTTCACCATTCGAAACGATGGATCACCCGATTGCAGCCTGATCATACAGCACATACGTCGCCGCGCGCGCGACGCGGACGGGCCGGCTCGGCGCCGCGGTTCGAAGGCCTGCGCTCAAAGCTCTTCGACGTAGCCTTCGGGGCGTGGACGGCACTGCAAGCGCCGATGATCCCGGTCCTCGCGCTGGCGCGACGCCCCCGGCTCGTGCGCGCCGCCGTGCGGGTCTGGACCGGCGGGGTCTTCGCGCTCGCACGCGGGATCCTGCGGTTGCGCGTGCGCGAGCAAGGGCTCGAGAACAAGCATCTCGACAGCCCCTGCATCTATGTCTGCAACCACCAGTCCACCTGGGAGACGCTGGCCTTCAACCAGCTCGTGCCCGATGTCTGCATCATCGCGAAACACGAATTGCGGCGTATCCCGATCTTCGGCTGGTTCCTCGAACATTCGCCGATGATCCTGATCGACCGCAGCGGCGGCGGGCGCGCCCTTTCCGGGATGATCACCCAGGCGCGCGAAGAGGCTGCCAAAGGCCGCTCGATCCTGATCTTCCCCGAAGGCACACGGGTCGGCGTGAACGATCGCTGTGAATTCCAGCCGGGCCTGATCGCGCTTTATCGCAAGCTCGGCCTGCCGATCGTGCCGGTCGCGCATAACGCGGGCCATGTCTGGCGCAGGGACGTGAAAACCGGGGGCACGATCACCGTCGCCTATTTCCCGGCGATCCCGCCCGGGCTTCCGGGCGCCGAGGTGAGCGCGCAGGTCGAAGAACTTCTCAATGTCGAGAAAGACCGCCTGCCCCCCTGCACAGCTCTGAGCGACAACGCAAAATAGGTGGCGCCCTTTTGGTAGTGGGCCGCCCTAGCCTCTTGTGGTGCGGCCCCGCAAGTCCAATCCCTATCACGCTTCGGCCTTAAGACCGCGACACATCCCAGGCATCTTGATATCGGTGACACGCGGGCCGATCAGGCATTTCTCAAGCTGCGATGAAGATCTAAGGTCGACATCCTGTTGGACGCGCTGCCTCCACCGCTATGCATGAAGGTTCTTTCCATGGCCACCAAACCGATGTTGCACCCGCGTAATCAACACCGGGCGGGGTACGACTTTGAGCGTCTGATCGTGCAAACCCCGGAGCTGGGGGCATTTACCACGAGAAACCCGCGCGGACGGATGACGATCGACTTTTCGGACGTGGATGCGGTCCGCATGCTCAACCGGGCACTCTTGCGGACGCATTACGACATCGATTTCTGGGATATTCCGGCCACTTATCTATGCCCTCCGATCCCCGGCCGTGTCGATTACATCCACTATCTGGCGGATCTTCTGGCCGAGTGTAACGGTCATGAGATCCCGCACGGCCCCGAGATCAAGGCGCTCGACATAGGGACCGGCGCCAGCCTCGTCTACCCGCTGACCGGACAGCATGAATATGGCTGGGAGTTCACCGGCGTCGATATCGATCCGGTGTCGATCAAGTCGGCGGCCGAGATTTGCGACCGCAACGGTCTGAACATCAGCCTCAGGCGTCAGACCGATCCCGAGGACATCTTCGAAGGCGTGATCGGTCCCGACGACATCTTCCATGTCACCTTATGCAATCCGCCGTTTCATGCGTCCATTGAGCAGGCGGACAAAGGCACCCAGCGCAAGTGGCGGAATTTGGGGAAAGGCAACTCGAAGAAACTCAATTTTGGCGGCCAGAACGCCGAACTTTGGTGCCCCGGTGGCGAGATCGGCTTCATCGCCAGAATGATCGAGCAAAGCACAGGTTTCGCCGAGCAATGTCTGTGGTTTACCTCTCTGGTGTCGAAGAAAGGCAACCTCCAGCCCATTTCCAGACTGCTGCGCAAAGCGAGGGTTGCCGAGTCCAGGGTCGTCGAAATGGCTCAGGGGCAGAAGACAAGCCGGTTCATAGCCTGGACCTATTATCCCGAAGCACAGCGATCCCTATAGGGGGACCGGGTTCGCCGACAGGACGCTAGGGATGGCGCCTGCTCTCGCGCGACGGGCGCATTCGAAAGGACTTCGGATCACGTCGCGCTCTGGGCGCATCGCGCGAATGCCGCGGACATTTGTCTGGATCGCGGCCGAAGCCAGCGTCGCCCGCGCTCTGCGCGACGATCTGATCGCCCGCGGTCATCCGAAGGAATGGCTGAAGGCGGCAGGATACTGGATTGCCGGACAGGCCGACGGTTCGGCCAAGGACCTGTGAGAGGCGCAGGCCCGCGCGGAGATTTCCGTCGCGGGCCCGGAACCGGCCCACCGAGGGCGTCAGGTGCCCGCGCTGCACTCACGCGGCAGGCCGCCGCCAGCTCTCACGGTGGTACGCGCTGTCCCAGAACCGCCACTCATGCCAGCAACTGCGGGCGAAGGCGCGGTGCATCCGCTTGCGGGCGGCCTCATCGGCCCTCGCGCCCAGCCTGTCGGTCAGGTCCAGCATCCGTTCCACGCTCTGATCGAAAGCCTCGCCCGAATAGGTCGCGATCCAGGCAGCATACGGGTTCGCGTCCCCGCTGACCTGCGCAATTTCCCGGCCGATATCGCGATAAATCCAGAAGCAGGGCAACAGGGCCGCCACCGCCTCGGGGAAATCACCCGTCGTGGCACTGCGCAGCAGGAAGGACACGTAGTGATCGCAGGCAGCAGAGGGCTCGATATCCGCAAAATCGTCGGCCGATACGCCGAACAGCCCCATGTAATGCGCGTGCAATTCCCGCTCGACCGCGATCGCGCCGGCCGCCGAACCTGAGAGCTGCGCGACGGTCGGTGCATCGGGGGCTTTCGCGGCGGCGAGCGCGAGGGCCCGGGCGAACCCTTCGAGGTAATGGGCGTCCTGAATGATGTAGCCTTGGAACGTTTCCGGATCGAGGCGCCCCTCCGCCAATTCGCGATTGAAGGGCATGTCACGAATCTGGCGCCGCAGCGGCGCGGTCGCCTGCGCGAGGTCTTGGGTAAAGCTCATTGGCTGTCCTCCTGAAAAGCGTGGAAATGGTGCACCGGCCCGTGGCCCGAGCCGACGGACAGCCGATCCGCACCGGCAATCGCAGCGCTCAGATAGGCCTTCGCACGGCGTGTCGCGTCCGGCAGCGGCAAGCCTGCGCCGAGCCATGTGGCCAGCGCCGAGGACAGAGTGCAGCCGGTGCCATGCGTGTTGCGCGTCGCGATGCGCGGCGCATTCAGCCAAACATCGTCCCGCGCGGTGACCAGCAGGTCCGGGCTTTGATCGCCCTGCAGATGCCCGCCTTTCAGCAGCACCGCACGCGACCCGAGATCGCGCAGCGCGTGGGCCTGTTCGCGCATCTCATCGAAGCTATTAGCCTCGGCACACCCCAGCAGATCGGCGGCCTCGGGCAGGTTCGGCGTAATCAGATCGGCGCGCGGCAGGAGAGCGCGCAGCGCGGTCACCGCCGCCTCTGCCAACAGCCGATCGCCGCCTTTCGCGACCATCACCGGGTCGAGCACCACTGGACACTTGAGCCCGGAAAGCCCCTCGGCCACGGTCTCGATGATCGCGGCATCGCCCAGCATCCCGATCTTGATCGCGTCGATCCGAATGTCGTCGCGCAGCGAGGCCATCTGCGCCGCGATCAGCCCGGTGTCGCACAGGCTCACCGCCTGCACGCCGCGCGTATTCTGCGCGGTCAGAGCCGTGATCACGCTCATCGCGTAGCCGCCATTGGCGGAAATGGCCTTGATATCGGCCTGAATGCCCGCCCCGCCCGATGGGTCGGAGCCGGCAATGGTGAGAATATTCGGGATCATATGTCGCTCCATGCGCTGCGCAGGGTTCGGGTGGCGCGCGCCATGTCAGGGGCGCGCGAGATGGCAGAGATCACCGCGACACCGGCACCGCCCGCTGTCCGGATCGCGGATGCATCGGCAGCGGTGATCCCGCCGATCGCGAGGCAAGGAAGGTCCGTGCGCGCGGCGATCGCGGCAAAGCCCGCATGGCCAATCGGGGCGGCGTGGTCGGGCTTCGAGCCGGTCGCGTGGATCGGGCCGACACCGAGATAGTCCACGCCCGCGGGCACAACCGCGATCTGTGCCTCGGTCTCTATCGAGAGGCCAAGGATCGTGTCGGACCCGATCCGGTGACGGATGGCGGCGGGGTCGCCATCGCTTTGGCCGATATGCAGCCCGGCGGCGCCGATCTCGATGGCCACCGCGACCCGGTCATTCACGATCAGCGGGACGTCATAGGGGGCGAGCGCCGAGATCAGCGCCCGGGCCAGTTCTGCGAATTCCGCATCGGGGAGCGTCTTGTCGCGCAGCTGCACCCAGCCCGCGCCGCCCTCAGCCGCAGCGATTGCCTGCGCGATCACGGGCTGCGGGGCGTCCGGGTCGGTGACGAAACAGATGGGCGGGATCATGCGGGTTCGATCCGCGCACCGGCGGTCAAGGCTTCGGCGTCGATGGCATGGAGCGCATCGAGGAAGGCGACCTGAAAGCTGCCCGGGCCTTGGGCGGTCGCGCCTGCGCGCTCTCCCGCAAGCCCGAAATAAGCGAGGGCCGCGATCACCGCCTCGAACCGGGGCTGGCCCGCCAGATACGCCGCCACCACACCAGTTAGCGAACAGCCCAAAGCGGTGACGCGCGGCATCATCGCATGGCCATTCGCAACCCGCGCGGCGCGCTCCCCATCGGTCACGAAATCGACCGCGCCGG
>MDSW01184849.1_pt1 | contig 19712 bp, 6 predicted proteins | sample 811171 | NCBI WGS metagenome assembly MDSW01 (sample SAMN05326641, study PRJNA326480) | marine metagenome | isolation source: seawater | place: Atlantic Ocean: North West | collected 2012 | reverse complement strand
GGCGGCGGCGGCGGCTTCCGCGGGCGGGGGTCGTCTTCTTCTTCGCGCGGGCGGGGGCGGTCTTCTTCTTCTTCGCGCGGGCGGGGTGCCTCCGAGTTTCGCGACGACGGACGCCCGGAGCGAGGCTCGAGGTTCGACCGGGCGTTCGACAGCCGCGGGACGAGCGGCCGAGGGCGCGGGCGCGGGCGCGGGCGCGGGAGCGGACCCGACCAGGTGCGCGCGTGGAAACCCGACCTCGAATAATTGGGGAGGATTTTGCTTAAATTATCAAGAGACTATTTGTAGGAGATGATGACGCGACGCCTTCCTAGCTAGTCTACCGTAGATATGGTATTCCACGAGAGGACGACGGGTGTTGGGACGACGGGCGTTCGGACGACGGGTGTTGGGACGACGGGCGTTCGGACGACGGGTGTTCGGACGACGTTTTCGTTCGTCGACGCGTCGTGAGGGTACGTGCAGATATCATACGTCTGTGGTGCGTTTTACATGTTGGCATTTTGGTGCGTAAAGACTAAGGTTCAAGTTTGGAAAATCTTCTTCTCGACGTCCGCTCCGGGAGTAGTGGTACAGTCATTCATCGGGCTGGATTCCGCGGGTCGTTCCGCGTTCCCCTCGGTTCGTTCATCCCGCCTCCTCTTATCAGGGTCACTCACCCTCATCAGGGTCACTCCCCGTCATCACCTGCTTCTTCGCTTGGTCGGGTATTTGTCGGGTCCGCTCGGGTCCACCGGGATGGGCGCGAGCGCCGGCTCGGGCGGCCCGTTCCCCCAGTCCGCGCCCGAGAACCCCGCGACGAGGACGCCCGCCTTGTACGTGAAGAACCCCAGCACCGCCGCGAGCGCGTCGCCGTAGTGCACGTGCGCGTCGATGGCGTCCTTCGCCATGTGGTCGCTCCCGAACGCGCCCGCGGCGCCGAGCAGGAGCAGACGCACCGGGCCGCTCGACGCCGCGCCCAGGACGGCGTTGAGGAAGAGCCGACCGAGGCTCGGCGCGGGAGACTCTCTGTCGGCGTCCCCGGGGCCCGGGGGGGGAGCGCTGCCCCCGCCGAGGGTGTCGATGCTGAGCGTGAGCATCCAGAGGTAGGTCATGCCGACGCCGCCGCCCGCGGCGAACGCGCGGAGGGCCTCGAAGTCGCCCGAGTTCCTCGACGAGGCGGCGGTGACGGCGCAGCCGAGGACGACGGCGGCGCCCGTCGCCGCGAGCATCTTCAGCTTGAGCTCGCCGTACTCCCTGAGGCCCTCCGCGCGCATCGCCGCGCGCTGCTCGGCGGTCATCTTGATGAACGCGCTCGGGCGGAGCTCGAGCGCCTCGGAGCCGACGTCGCCGAGGCGCTCGCGGCACGGGAAGGAGACCCAGTGGCGCCGGTCGCCCGTCTCGGAATCCGGGGCGGCGAACCGGGCGTGGTCCGCATCCGCCGCCGCGAGCGCCATGCTCGAGCCCTCCGAGCAGCTCAGCTCCACCTCCTCGAGGAACCACTCCCCGCCCGCCTCCGGGGCGATCCAGATCGCGGCGGGGCAGCCCAGATCGGGGGACGCGAACGAGACTTCGTCGACGTCGCCGCGGTTGAAACGAGGGGAGGAGTAGAGCGCGAGGTTCGCGTCCGCCTCCCCGACGTCGGGGTACCGGTCGACGCGCTGCATGAACGCGCGGCCGTCCGCGGAGATGAGCATGACCTGGACGCCCGCGTCGGGGGTCGTGAGCCCGGAGCCCATCTTGTCGCCGGTGTAGAATCGGAGGGTGTACGTCACCGCGGAGCCGGGGAGGGAGGCGGACGCGTCGAAGCGCGAACGCTCGTCCGCGCCCGCGAGCCCGAGGAGGTTGTCGGGCACGGTGAAATCGTTCGTCGCGCGCATGACGACGCCGCGGCGGACGCCGCGACGGGGGGAACGCGCGGAGCCGCGGGGGTTACCGCGGCGCGCGCGCGGCGGAAGCGACCGAGGGAGCGCGCCCGCGAGGGAAGCGACCGTGGACGCCATGACGCCGAGAGGCCGGGAGAGCAACCGTTGACGGGTTTTTCAAATCCGACGCCCTTCCGCTTCAATTTGGACGGGACCGCGGTGCCGTTCGACGCCGAGCGCGAGCGGGCGCGCGCGCGCGACGGGCGCGAGTATCGTCCGAGGCGGACGGACGGGGTCGTTCGAACACGTCGAAGCGCTCCGTGCGCTCTTCGCGAGGTCGCGCCGGCCGTGGGTGCGCCCTGCTGTGCGCGACACGCGCGAGGCCGCGGCGCTGACAACGCTGACTGTTCGACGCTTTTTGGCGCGAGACGGGCAGATTTTTTAGAAAAATTGGCGAAAGCGCCCCCTCGACGAGATCCGATCGCGCCGAGAAAAATCTTGGGACGCGAAGGGTCGCCGAACGGGTGAGACCGCAAAGCTCGACTGAACGCTTCAAACCGAAGACCCGGGTCGTCCTCATCGGCCACGTGGCCGTCTCTCGACACCCGCACGGCGCCCACCCCCGCAGCCATTGCCTCGCGCACGCGCGCGACGATGGCGCCGCTCCTCGCGACGCTCGCGGCGCCGACGGCGTCGGCGGGACCCTCGTGCGGGACGCGTCGCGGCACTCCCCCCGCGCGTCGCCCGGTGGCGGCCCCGCCGCGCCACGCGCCGTCCCGTGCGCGCGTGACTACGCGATGCGACGCCTCCCCCGCGGACCAGGCGCTCGAGTACGGCGCCACGTCGTACGTCCCCTCGCCCATGGACGTCGGCGCTTTGCAGTCGCAGCTCTGGGTTCTGTTCGCGGTCGGCGCGATGACCGCGTACTGGTGGTACGTCCTCGTCCCCGGCGCGCGCGTGAACCTCGCGGTGAACAAGCGCAGCGGGAAGCTCAGAGCCTACCTCGAGGAGCTCAAGGCGGACGACGACCGCAAGCTCGAGCGCTTCTTCTACCAGAAGTGGCTCGCGAAGGTCGACCCGGAGACGCGGTATCTCCTCCGCGACGACCCGGAGGAGGAGGGCGCGACCGCCGCGGAGTCGGCGCGGGTCACGAAGGTCACGCTCGGGGACACGGAGGGAGTGACGCGGGACGAGGCTCGCGAGGAGAGCCTCGAGGAGATCGTGCGCAAGGCGAAAAACGCGCCGGATTTTTGGTCGGGGGATAACCCCGTGCTCGTGGGCACCGCGGTGAGCATCGGCGCCGCCGCGCTCTTCGGGCAAATCCCGCACTGACGAGAGTGGCGAGGCCGAGAGAGGGCTTCCGGGATCGGTGAGCGAACGACGGCGTGTCTCGGTCGCTTCTAAAAGAATACACATCACACATCCGTCGGCGCTCTATATCGTAACTATTGCGGGATGCGCGTTTTTTTCGCGCCGTCCTCGTCGCTCGCCCTTCGAGAGACGCGACCCTTTTTTTTCAACCTCTCCGCCCCGAGGAGCGATCTCTTCATCACACCACGTGGTTCTCGTCTCCGCTCTAATAACTGAGGCTCAGTAAGCCCGCGACGCCGCGCTTGATCCAGTGGTTCTGCGGTTTATCGCTCGGGATGGTGAGGTTGATGACGAAGTTGGAGGAGTGCCCCGTCGTCGCCAGCACGCCTCTTCGCTCGGCGGTTCTGTAGATGGGGCACAGGTAGTGCGCGAACTCGGCGCGCTTATCGCTCGTCGTCGGCTTGAACCAGAACACGGGCGCGTCCGTGTAGAGCACCTTCGGGTCCGACTCCACGAGCTTCATCTCCGCGTCGGACCATTTGCACCCCTCGAGGAACACCCCGCGGCAGAAGGCGCCGTCCTCCGGCTTTTTCCCAAAGTCGCCGTCCGCGGGCATCGCCTCGAAATCGAAGCACACCGTGTCAATCGGGAGCTTGTACTTCCTCGCGTAGTTCTGCAGCACGCCCGTGAGGAACGCGTGCGTGAAGAAGAAGCCGGTGATCCAAAACATCGGCGGCGCGCCGTCGTCGATCCAGGTTTTCAGCATGTCGAGCCTCTTCAGCAGCTCGCTGACGTACGCCGCGAGGGGCTTGAGGCTCGGGTACGACTTCTTCGCCCACATCGCGGGAATCTTCCCGTCGTACATCGCGTTCCCGAGCGCGTCCAGGTCGCCCGTCATCACGATCCGGCCCTTCAGGGCTAAGCCGAAGTCTCTGATGCTTTTGTGAATCACGGTCAGGAGCCGGTTGTACCGCACGAGCTCCTGGCACAGGACCGAGTTCATGGACTCGTAATACTCCACCGGGTACTTGTACGTCGCGAACTCGACGTCAAACGCCGGCGGGATGGCCTCTTCGATCTGCGCCGCCACCTCGGCGAGGGTCTCCTCTTTCGACTTCCCGCCGCCGCCGCCCGCGCTGGATTGCGTCAGCAGGATGCTGTCGAGTAACAGATCCGTCTCCTTCTGGTCCTTCGCGATGTCGGCGTTGGCGTGCAGACCGAACACCTCCGGCTCGGCGGCGAGGGGTAACGTTTTGAAGTACTCGAGGTAGTCCTCGTACTCCCCCTCGGGCGGGGCGTAGAACGTCCCGGACGGACTGAACCGGTACTCGTCGTCCATGATGTTGACGTTGAACGGCCCGCCGTCGTCGTCCGTGAGGATGCTCATCAGCGTCCTCCTGTCGTGGCCGTCCGTGACGCGTCCACCGTAGTTGCACTCGCCGACGAGGTACACGAGCGTCTTGAGCGGCGTCGACAGCGGCTGGTCGGGATGCGCCTCGTCCAGGAACATCTTGAGCTGCCTCAGGGAGATCTTCAAGTCCGGGTCGTTGAACCCGTACGGGATGTTCCACCCGAGCGGGCCGAACTTGATCCTCTCCTGGATGTACGCGTGGAAGAACGCGAGGCCGACGAGGAGTTTCTTCCACTCCGCCGGGCGGTTGCACGAGTCGAAAAAGTTTCGGTCGGAAATCGGATCCGACGCAAAGGACTGCAGCATATTCGCCCGCAATCCCTTCGGCGGCTCGTTCGTCATCTTGATCCCGTTCTGCAGCACCGCCACGGGGAAGTGCGGGGAGGGGTACGACGTGAGCCATAAACGGAACGTCTCCGCGGGGGGTTCGTCGTCCGTCACGAACTCCTCGCAGATGCGGTCCAGCGTCGTCATCCACGAAACCGCGAGGTGGCAGTTTTGAAGCACGACCCAGCTCCCGGCGCCCCTCGCCTCCTCGATGAGCTTCTCCGCCTTCGCGCCCTGGCCCTGGCCGAGCGAGAGCGACTCGAGCCGCACCTTCCGGGCCTCGCTGTACTTGAGCAAGCCCTCCATCGGGTCGGAGCCGGGCGATAAGACAAACACGAGCGGCGTGACGCAGGTCGAGTCCGCGTAGCACTGCTCCAAATCAAACGGGGGAGGCTCGATGAACTTGCTGCCCATGCTCGCTTCGACGTACAGATACACGGCGCGCGTGAGCTTATCAGGCCGGATCGTGCGCAGGACCAAAAGGCGCTGGAACGAGTCCAGGCGCGAGCGCCAGGGCTCGGGAAGCTCCTCGGACTCGGGCGTGGCGCTGTCGTAGATGTGCTGGAACTTCGAGGGGTCCGCCCGGAAGTCGTCGCAAAACTTGGGGAGGGGGGGGAGCCCCGAAGCTTCCGTTTCCCCGTCCGCGCCTCCGTCGCCCTCGGGGGTCGGACCCTGCTCGGTCGGACCCTCCTCGGCGTCTCCTTCCTCGCCTTCCTCGCCTTCATTCGCCTCCTCCTTCTCCTTCTCCGTCACCGGTCCCCCGAACGAGGGCAGGTCGCTGAGCCTGAGCATCTCGAGCCAGAGCTTCTCCGAGAGCCACGCGCACGGGACGTCGTCGGAGCCGTCCTTCTGCCCCAACCCGCCCGTGAGCAGGAAGCGGTACTCGGTCGGGTCGAGCGTGCCCTTGTATCCGAAGATGGTCGCGGCGAGGGTGAAGGAGAAGAGGAGCTTGTCCTTCTCGAACAGGGAGCGGCAGATGTTCTTGTACAGGCTGTACGTGAAGAAGTCGATGAGGTTGTCGAGGCGTTGGTCGAGCTCGTCGCTCGGGTCGGCGTGCTCGATGGCGTGGTTGAAGAGGTTGACGTACCACGCGAGCGAGTACTGGTACATCGGCTCGATGTTGCACAGCTCACCGACGTTGAAGAAGAGGTGCGCGACGTGCACGGCCACGGGGCGGTACCCCATGCGCGTCTGATCGATCTTCTTCTCCGTGCGCTCCGCGATCGCCTGCTTGACGGTGATCTCGTCGCTGAGCTCCTTGGCGCTCGAGATGACGTCAATGGCCGTCTCCGAGTCCAGGATGCTCGTCTCCGACGAACCCAGAACCTCGATGATCTTATCCTCCACCTCCTTCAGCTGCCTCGAGTTCTCCGCGCCCTGCATCACGAGCTTCACCTTCTCCTCCTCCAGATCGGGCCGCTCCCTCGCGACCGCGATGCCCAGGAGCTGGTCCGTCAGACCGTCGATCGTGATCATCATGTTCAGCAGCGTCACCTTCACCGACGTCTCGGGGAGGTAGTGCGGGTTCCGGAGCTTGGTGGTGATGTAAAACCGGAAATCCGCGTTGTACGGGAACGGCTCCTCGCCGAGCTTGAGCATCATCTCCGAGCCTTGCTTCACTAAGGACTTGAGCAGGAGAGGCTCCAGAGTCGGATCGAGCTCCTCGCCGACGTTCTCGAGCAACACCGGGATGCCGTACTGAATGGCGTTTTCGAGCCTTCGGACGTAGTCGCCGTCGGTGAGCTTGATCACCACCAGGTTGGCGCTCTTCTCCATGCTCCGGATCCACTTGTTCGCCTGCGCCTGCGGGTCGATGAACAGGGGCCACCGCCTCGATTTGCTCATCACGATCGCGTTATCGATCGAGAAGGAGTCGTTCGGCAGGCCGTCGATCGTCCACTCGCGAATCTTCACCGGGTCGCCGAGGACGCCCGCGAGCTTGAACGCGGGCCCGCACGGAATGCCCGCGTCGCGGCACCGCGCCGTCCACATCTCGAGAACCTCCTCGCGGTACGGAAGCGTGAACGCGCCAAGGTACGCGACGTAGCCGGCGCACAGCAACACGTCCCCGGTGAGGTTGGCGTAGTCCACCGCGAGCGCCGCCGCGATGTCCTTCCACCGTTCCTTCTCCCCGCCCAAACCGCCGATGAGCTTCTCCGCGCGAACGAGCTTCTTCTCGCACTGGTCCATGTCGTACTCGAGCTCAGCCTTCAGGTCCACCTTCTCCTTCAACTTGTCGTTCAGACCCTGGAGCTTGTCCTCCACGTCCTTCAAGATGGCGCGTTTCTCGGCCAGGGTCGCGTTCAGCGCCGACGCGTCTGCCTCGGCTTTCGCCTGCGCCTCCTCCAGCGGCGCGATGGCCTTGGTCACCTCGTCGAACTTGACGATGGCCTCCACCCACTTGGCGATGCCCGCGGCGGCGGAGTTGATCTTCGTGATCTTCTCAATGTCGAACAGCTCGGAGTTGACCATCTTCGCCACCTTCCGGACCATCCCGGGGTGCATATCCTCCTTGGGGTAGTACTTGAGCATGTTCTCGAACGTCGCGGGCTGCGGCCCGCCCTGGTGCTCCTCCAGGTTTTTCAGCCGAGTCGCAATTTCCTTCGGGATCTTGTTCCCCAGGAGCTGCTTCGCCGGGGGGAAAAAGTTGGGGATCTTCTTTAACCCCCCCGCCGGGTCCTTCTCCATCGCGGGCTTGACGTCGTTCATCGTGCACACCGCCTCGAACACCAGCGCGACCGCGGGCGCGACCGCGTTCGCCTTGGCCATGACGGAGATGTCCTTCTTGTCGATCGTGTCGAGCGCGGCGACGGCGCTGTCGAGAATCGGCTGCGCCTCGGCGAGCTTCGCCTCGCACTCCTCCTTGATCCTGTTCGCCTCGCCCGCCTTCTCCGCCGCGAACGCCTCGTCCTTCGCCACCACCTCCCGCACCTTGCTCGCCTCCTCCGTCTCTTTGTTCACCTCCACCAGGATCGCCTCCGTCTCCACCTTGGTTATCTCCAACTTCGGCCCCTTCTCGATGAGTTCCTGCTTCATCGTCTCAACCTGCTCCTCCGCGGAGAAGATCTGCGCGAGGCCGCTCTCGTACCGCGTCCGCAGCGTCGACACCGACGTTCTCTTCTCCCCCAACAGCGTCTTGTACGTGCCGATGAGCTCGAGGTAGCTCGTGGGTGTGACGTAGTAGTGCCTGCCTTGGTTCGCCAGGAACTTCACCGCGAGGTCGCGAACGGAGGTGTGGAACATCTGGCACGCGTCGATGCACGCGACGCGCGTCTCCTCGGCGTCAAACGAGACGTCCGACAAAAACTGGCTCGCCACCGACTGCAGCGCGTCGCTCGGCCACTCGCTGAACCAGTCGATCGTGCAGCAGTTGACCAGGCTGGGGAACTTACGCAGGCGCTCGCGGAACGCGTCCCCGACGGGTGAGAAACAGAGGACCAGGTGGAGGTTCCGGCGGCACTCCGCGACGAAGAATTTGAAGTACTCCGCCTTGGTCGCCGTCTCGGGCAGCCCGGCTTTTCTCGCGCGCTCCTGCACCGCGTCGACAATCTGCGCCGTCTCGTCCTTTGCGAAGAGATTAGGCACCTCGCCCGTGTTGAGGATGTTGTTGATGTCCTCCAAGAACGACTCCAGCTTAATCTGCGTGTCGCTGAACAGGAACACGGTCGGTTGGCCCTCCGCGCCCGCGCGCCTCAGCACCGTCTTGAGATCCTCGCGCCACTCCGTCTGGCCATACGTCTTGGAGATTTCGATGCCAAAGACGCGGAACCTGGTGGTCTCCTCCCCGGGGACGCCGTACGCCATGTACGCGGCGATGCGCGTGAGGCTCTGCCGCCCGCTGCCGCCCACGCCGACGAGTAAAGCGTTCCCCAGGTTTTGGCGAATCACGCGGGAGATGCGGCAGATGTGCTCCGCGGCGTACAGGAAGAGGCAGAGGTCCATTCGCAGGTGCCCCTCGGCGTTGTACTTCTCGAGGTTCTCCTCGACGACGACGAGCAAGCCGTCGATGTCCGTCACCTCCTCGTACGTCCCCGCGCCGTCCTCCACGAAGTCCGCGAACATCAGCTTGCGGAGCTCCACGATGTCGACCACGCCGTTCTCGTCCGCGTCCAGGTGCGCGAACACCTTGTCGAACTTCAGACCGAGATGGCGCTCGACCATCTGCTTGAGGAAGCCGAAAAACCAGAGGCGGTCCTTGTCGTCCACGAGCCGGTCGTGGAACACGCGCAGCGTCTCGTGGCTCCACAGGCGTACGATGGCGTTGATGTCCTGAGGCGGCGCCGCCACCATGCTCACGCCCTGCCACACCTTGCTCAGGTCTCGCATGTTGTACGTGTAGTGCGACTTGCTCGGCGTCGGCAGGAGCTCTTTTTTAATCGTGTTGTAAATCTCCAGCGTCGCCTTGACGAGGTTGGGCGTCTTCCCGACAACCTCCAGCGGGAGGTTACTCCGCCGCGCCCACCAGTCCACGATCGCGCTGTACACGCGGGTCAGGCTCGCATCGTCGAAGTCGCACACCGAGATCTGGTTGAAGTGGCGCAGCAAGCGCGGCGTCACGGGGTTGCGGCCGCCGCCCGGCGGGCCCATCGCCGCGCAAAACTGCGTGTCGTCGATTTGCCGCATGCACAGCTGCGAAGGGTCGCGATCATACCACCCCTTGTAATCGAACCACTGACGCAGAAGCTCGATCGGGGGCTGCGCGCCGTACTCCTCCAGCTCCGGCATGTTCAGATCGTCGATGAAAACGATCGCTTTCATCCCGAACGGCGGGCCGTAGACGCCCTTGCGTCGCTTCACGATCTTGCTGTCGATGATATCCTGAATCTGGTTCGCGCTCGTCTGCGCGCTGAACGTGCTCTGGATGTTCTGCCACTTGGTGCGGTCCTGCTCGTCCAGGCTCTGCTTGATGTACACCGTCTTACCCGTTCCGGTCGGGCCGCCGAAGAGGACGTGCTTCCCGTGTCCGACTAAGAGGTCGAACAAAAAGCGGTACCGCACGGTATCGATCGTGGTGACGACGATATCCTGGAACTCGAGCTTCTCGTCCACGGGTTTTGACTCCACCGTCTTGAGCCAATTTTTCCACTGCATCACCTCGCGCACGAACACCAGGTCGTACACCGTCCCCTCGGCCCCTGAGGGGAAGGACTTGTACAGTTTCTGCTGTTTCGATCGGCTCGGCGGGACGATCGTCAGACCCGGGCCGAGGTCGAAGTCTTTGCGGTCGGGCTTGAGCTCGACGCGGTGGTCCACGAGCCTTCGCAAAAAGTCGTCAAACTTTTTCCGCCCGGCGTTCTCCGTCGTCCCGCCGATGCTCCACACGATCGAAAACACGAACGCGCAATCGACGAAGATCCTCTGCTCCTTCTCGTTCATGCTCACCTCCTCGCCCTCGGCGACCCGGAACGGGTCCATGAGGGACTCGAAGATGTTCATCAACGCGAACGGGAGGTTGATGTCCGACGTCGGGATGAGCTCCTTGCAGTTTTTCCTGACGAAGCGGAGGCACGGTTCCACGAGCCACTCGAAGAGGTCCTCCAGGCGCTCCCTGTGCTCCTCCCCGAAAGCCTCGGGTAACGTGTTCATCCACGACCGCTGCAGCGGCTCCCACCCCATCTCCGTCGGCTCGACGTAGATCATCCCGCATCGGCTCACCGTCGCCGGCGAGGCCACCGCCAAATCCTGCACCTCGAAGATCATGTTCATCGTCGACGACATTTGGATGATCTCGCCGCTGTTCAGGCACAGCTTCTTGTTGTCGTCCAACACCGTGTTCATGTTTTCGATCCAGATGGCGTCCACCGGGCCGTCGAACATGACCCACTTGCGGTCGGGGCTCTTGTCTTCGGCGCAGGTGCGGAACTTCTTAGCCAAGATGCCGTCCTGCCACTCTTTCGACACCGGGTCGGACTGCCCGTACAGCTGACCCATGTAGATGGATTTGGGGTTGATCACCACCACCTTCACCTTGTTTTCCTCCAGGAGGCCCTTGGAGTGGAGGTCTCTCAGCGCCTCCGCGAGCATGCGCCACATGCTCGTCTTCGCGCCGTACGAGAACCCCACGAGCATGAGTCCGTGCCGGACGAGAATCATCTCGTACAGCTGGAATATCTTCTCCAAAAACTTGGGCGTCGGCTGCAGGTTCGCCGCCGCGCACGCCGTCGTCAGCGACGCCGTCATGTGGTCGTAATCCGGCGCGGGCAGCTCGACGCCCGGGAACAGGTCGTTCAGGATGTTGTTGAACAGGGGCACGTCCGGGGCTAAGAACTTGGGCAGGTTCACGTCCTTGAGGGAGGTGAGCATGGAGATGGACTCGTCCTGGTCGGGAAATTTCAGCTTCACCGCGCCGGCGGCTCTCAGGACGGAGATGACGGCGCGCATGCCGTAGTCGTAGTGCGACTGCGAACTGAGCTGCTCCGAGCACAGCTTGTACGTCGCCACGAGCTTGATCGCGAGCGACCGAGCGTCCAAGTACCCGTTCGAGTACAGCAGAATCTCCGAGATGAGCGCGTAGTCCGGCACCATCATCGCCACCGTTCGGAAGAGCGCCTTGAGGTTATCGGGCAACTCCGACCGTCCGGCGTACCCCGGATTCATGGTGATGAAGACGTTGCACGTGCGCCGCAGCGGGAGCCTCGTGCCCTCAAAGTCAAACACGAGCGCGCGCGCGGCTTTCGCGCGCGTGATGGTCAAAATCTGCTGCGCGATGACGGACAGCACCTCCAGGTCGATGCGGTTGAACTCGTCGAAACACGCCCACGCCCCGGACGCGGCGAGGCCCTTGAAAAATTTCGCCATGGCGAGGTAGTCCAGACCGTCCGAACAGTTGAAGACGACGCACTGCATCGCAATCGCCTTGGCGAGATCCTTCGTCGTCTCCGTCTTCCCAGTCCCCGCGGGGCCCTCGGGGGCGCCGCCCACGTCCAGGTGCACGGCGCCCATCAGCGTGCGGTAGCACCGATCTGTCAGCGGCGTGATCACGAGACGGCTCGAGTTGCCTAAGTACTCGTTGCCGTAGGGAATCGCCGCGTTGATCATCCGCACCGTGACGCTGCGATCCGTCCCGGTGTCGTTTTCGTCCCACGTGTACCGCAGCTGCGACGCCCACTCGAAATCGTCCGGGTTCGGCACCTGTTTTTCCTTCATGTCCTCCACGACGTCCCTCGCGTGCACCTCGATGACGACGAGCGCGGAGAGGGTCTTGCGCTCCAGCTTCGTGAGTTTTCCGCGCACTTTCTCGACGATATCCATGAGCTGCTTCCCGCACCGCTCGGCGTGCTCGGCCAGGGTGCCGTTCACGATGGCGTGCTCTGTCTCCGACGTCCAGTACAGCGACCCGATGCACAGCACGACTTGGCCGGGCCATTCCACCATCCAGTCGGTTCGCTCGGACGTGGCGTACGCGTCGGAGGACTTTTTGCACTGATCCGCCACGGTTTCCCGCTGCGCGGCTTCGCATTCGGTGAGCCACTTCTCCACCGCGCCGCCCGCCGTCTTCGGGTTGAAGCTCTTCTTGAACTCCACCCTCTCCTTCTCCTCGGAGATCATCGCCGTCGCCTCCAGGTTTTTCTGGAACTCGAGCTCGTCGATCGCCTCGAACACCTTCTTCAGGAAGGGCTGCACCCGCAGCGGGTCCTTCGTCTCGGACAAAATCTCCAGGAGTTCGGGGTCGGAGAGGAAGTAGAACCGCGGGAACGCGAGGCGTTTCGTCTCGAGGTAGTCGCTCAGGCCCTTGTTCACCTCGTCCAGGAGCTCGTTGCACTTGTGGAGCTGCGCGAGGAGCTCCTCGTCCGAGCCGACGACCAACACCTCCGAGCTCATCTCGAGCTTCGTCATCAAACGTTTCCACGTCGTGTTGACGATTTGGAACTTCCGCCCCTCCGTCGGCATCTGCTGCATGATGTCGTCGCTCCCGAAGATGGGCTCCAAGTACAGCCACCCGGCTTGCATTTTCATCCACTCGTCCAGAACCTCCTGGATCGTGGTCAGTTTCTTCTCCCACAGTTTCACGCGGTCCTCGAACGGCCCGATGTGCGGGCTCGAGCGCATGGACTGGGTCTTGACGATCTGGTCGTCGAGGAGCATCTGCGTGTCCTCCGAGCCTTTCAGGATGCTCGTCCCCGTGTTCCTCCACGGCATCGTCTCGAACCGCACCCCCTCCCAGTTCCCGAGCATCTGGTCCAGCGTCCTCTCGAGAGAAAACTCCTTGCTCGCGTGCTCGGCCTGCTCCTCCACGATCGCGACGTTCTCGTGCAGCTTCATCGAGATGGCCTTCGCCAGAGAAAAGTTCGCGTCCACCTTCACCGGGAACCCCAGCTTCTCCCCCAACATCTGCCAGTGTCGCTCGCGAAGGCCCGGGTTCCGCAGCGCGACGATGAGCGGCACGTGCGCGCCGAATTCGCCGAGCTTCGCCTTGAGCTCCTCCCCGACGGCGACGGCGGCTTCGCTCTTCAGGCTCTTGAGCGCCTTCGTCGCGCCGCGGGTCCAAGCCTCCACCGAGGCCTGCGTCTTCTCCGCGTCGAGCTCGGCAAACGGACCGGTCATCCACCGCGGCAGCGCCCTCCCAAACTCCGCGCACGTCCGCCACAGGTTGGCGTACGGCGCGAACTCTTTCGTCACCTGCATCAGCGCCGGGTAGTTGGTCACCGGGCGCTCGAACAGCGTCTCGCGGCTCTGGTACAGCTCCCCGGCGCGTTTCAGCTCGGCGAGGGTCTCCTCGATCGCCTGCACCTCCACCAGCCGATCCTCCGCGAGGGTGAAGTCGCCCTTCTCCACAAACGCCGCGACGGTCGCCTTGGCGTCGGCGACGGCGCGCTGCAGCGCGGCGACGTCAGCCTTCAGCTCGTCCACGAACGTCTTCTTCCACTCCTTGCGCCGCTCGTCGCACTCCGCGAGCTTTTGCGGCATCGTCACGGGCTGCAAGACGGCGGACCAGTACGTGTCCACGACCTCATCCGGTAAGCGCACGCGCGCGCGCTGCAGCGTTTCCGCCATCGCCACGCACGCCGCGAGGCTCTTCTCGAGCTCCGCCATCTCTGCCTCGACGCCATCGGCAAACTGCCGAAGCGCGTCCAGCTCCTCCGGCGTCTTGCACGTCTCCGCGAGCCGATCGGTGATGACCGAGAAGCGCTGCGACGCCTCGGCGCACGCAGCCTCGAAATCGCTCGCGAGCTTCTGGAGCAGCGCGTCTCGCTTCGCCGTCGCCGCGCCCGCGAGCGTCGCCTTGATCTCGACGCACGAGACGCCGATCATGCGGAAAGGCTCAAAGTTCAGGCTCGTCTTCTCCACCGTCTCGGCGAGCGCGGCTAGGCGCTTCGCCTCGTCCTCGATCTCGGGGAGCGTCAGTTCAGCAGGTTCTTCTTCCTCCTCCTCCTCCTCCTCCGCCGCAACCTCCGCGGCGACAGTCTCAGCCTCGCCCCCCGCCTCCGCCGGCGCCGCGCCCGCGTCGCCGTCCCCCGCACCCCCCTCCGCCGTCGCCTTGTCCTCTTCCTCGCGAGCCACAGCCTCCGGCTGCATCTCGGCGCTCGCCCCATCCTCCGCGGCGCCCTTCGCGGCATCTTCCGAGGGCGCGCGTTCCGGCTCCGGTTTCGGCGGCGTGAGTTCGTCGAACCCCCTGTAGCGCTCTGCGATTTTTTCCGGCCCCGGGAAGTTTTCCTCCAGCGTCGCTCGAATCGCGTCCCTGGCGTCGGCGACGGTCGCCTTGTACAGAACGGCGAGCTCGTGGAGCTCGTGAAGCTCGGAGTCCGGCTCCGGCCACTCGCCGAGCGGCTTCATGAGCGGCCTCGCGACCGACGCTCGCTCCGCGTCGGTGAGCAGAGGGTCCGCCGCCGCTCGCCGCGCGGCGAGCCGCCCGCGGATATCCTCTAGTCCCTCCGCCGCGCGCACCGCGTCGTCAAAGACGGCGAGGACCGTGTCGCGCACAGTCTCGAGGGGCGGGTCGAAGCGCACCTCCCCGTCCGCCGCGACGAGCGTCACGCGCAGCAGCGGCGTGTGAAAGGCGTGGCGCTCCGAAGCCTCCTTCGCGGCGTCGCCGCCGCCGAACGATTCCGTCCAGAACGATTTCGCGCTCGCGCACGCGTTCGTCACCACCGTCCGGAGCTGGTCCACGACGGTCAGGTGGAGCTGGTTGACGAACCGAGGCATTCGGTCGAGCGCGCGGAGGTGCGCGTCTCGCGCCTCCGGGTCCTCCGCCGTGATCGCCGCCTCGCGCGTTTTTTCCTCGAGCTCCGTCACCGTCGCGCACACGCGAACGACCAAATTTTCCGCGACGGTCGACGCCGTCTCCTCGAGCTTCGAGCGCTGGAACGTCTCGAGCTCGCGCAGCGTCATCGGCTGAGCGGGCGGGAACGCGTCCGGGTCGTCCGGGCGCGGGAGCAACGCCGCGTCGCGCGCGTCCAAGTCGCGGTACACCTTCTGGAGCGCGGCGAGGTACCCGGCGTCCGCGGTCGGGAGCAGAGCCTCGACGAACGACACCTTGAGCGCAAACGGCTCGGACGGCGCCGTCGCGCCTTCTTCCCGCAAGCCTTCCCGGGGATCGGCGACGCCCACCTCCGGGACCCTCGCCGGGGGCTCGACGGGCGCGACGTTGACGTCTCGCTTGACGCGCTTCGCCGCCTCGCCGTCCGCGAGCGTGAGGTCGAGCACGGACCGCTTGATCGAGCGCGCGTACTCGCGCCGAATCTCATCCACCACCGCCTCGAGCGACGCCTTCGGTCGCTTCCGAACCACGCCGCGCCCGCTCTTTTCGCACACGCGGTCGACCCACTCGGGCGTCAGCACCGCGTCGACGTCCCCGTCGAACGTCATGCGCTCGACGAGGGAAAAGTAGCGCAGGCGCGCCTCGTGCGCGTCCCGCAGCGTCGTCGCGTTCGCCAAGCGCGTCCGGAACGCCCCCTTGGACTCCGCGTCAAAAACCAGGTTGAGCCTCTTGACGCGCTTCTTCACGCCGAGGTCCGCCGTCCACGCGATCTCGAACAGTCTCGCCTCGGCGTCGTACGACAACACGCGGCACGGCGCCCACGCGAATTCGCCGTGTTGCGTGAAATACCGAGACGCCGCGCCGACGCCGGGGGCGCCCGACGCTTCGCCCGGCTCCTCCGCGGGGCTTCTCAGACGCGTCTCGATCAGCGCCAGCGCCTCCGGGCCTTCTCCCCGCGCGAGCGCCTGGATCAGCTCAGCCGCGGGTTCGAGCTCGGGGTCGTCGAAGGTTTCGAGCGCGGCGCTCGTGGTTTCCCGCACGGGGAGCTCGGCGGTTCTGGGCCGGACGAAGTGCGCCGCCTCCGACGCGTCCGCGGGGACCCACCCGAACGCCGTCCCCGTCTCGGGGTCCTCCCCGGGCGCCCTCTCCGGGTCGTCCATCGACCCCTCGGGCATCGCGCGCATGCGCCCGAAGCGCTCGGTCCAGTTACGCAGCACGCGCGGCGGGAACGTCCCGGCGGCGTCGCGATCGTACCGCGGCGGCGCGGAACCCTCCGCGGCGTCGCGCTTTAGCGCGCGTTTCCGAGTCGTCGTCGACTTTGGCCACCTCTCGGGGGGTCCCCCGCCGGGCGACGCCGCGCGGTTCGCCCTGTGCGCGTAGTTCTCCTCCGGCTCGGGGGAGGAGGAGGCGGACGCGGAGGAGGCCGAGCGCGAGCGCTCGCCCGCGTCGGGTCGGACGCCGGGAGGCGGCGACGGCGGCGCGGGGGCCTTCGTCGTCGCGCCCATCTTGAACTCGCGAGGCGTCTTCACCTTGTACACCGCGCCCGGGAGGTGCGCGCCCGTCCTGCGACACGGGGGAGAGGAGGGGGAGGAGCGTATAGCGCGTGAGCCGAGGTGGGGTGGCGAGGAGGGGGGAGAGAGTGCGTTTGGCGCCCCGGGGCCCGGGGGCGGTGCGACGCGAGGGAAGGGTGTCGTCGTCGGCGGTGGCGGCCGAAGTCTCGATCGGTTCGTGATTTCCTTCGCGCGCGTCTCGATCCGTTCGGGCAGGCATCCATCGCGCCGAGACGGTGCTCGGGCGCGATCGCGCGGTTCACGCGCGCGGACGGGGAGGAAACGCGCGCGCGTCGGGGGTCCGCGGGTCGTGCGCGAGGCTCGCGCGGACGCGACGGGGGGGCGTGCGCGCTCGCGACGCCGCGAGGGGGTCGGCGCGACCCGCGGTGGGCGCGGCGCCAACCCTAAATTTGGCATCATCGCGACGAACCGCGCGCGTCCAAGGCGCGAGCCGCTCGCGCCTCGGACGCGTGCCCAAAAGCGGGAGGGACGGGTCGGTGGAGAGGCGCGCGATGACGCACCGCGCGGCGAGCTCCCTCTGGCGCTTCTGCGCGAGGCTGTAGAAGTTCGGCATCGCGGCGAACGCCCGAGGGTCACGCGCCAGCCCCGGGTCGCCCCCCTCCGCGCGCGCGCCCCGACGACGATGCGGGCCAACGGCGCGAACCGAGCCTCTCGGCGCCGCGCGCGACGACGACGCCGGTCCGAGCCCGAGTCCCGGGGCGCCGCCGCGCGCGAACCCGCGGGGTCCGTGCGCGTTCGCGAGACGCGACGACGCGGACCCTCTCGCGCGCGAGAGCCAGTCGCGCGAGCGCGTGTGCCGCGCGCGAGCGCTCGCGGACCCGCGCGGCACCCCGGCACGATCGAAGCCCAGCGCGAACCACAACAGCACGTCGATCTGCTCGTAGCACCCGACGATGATGGCGAGACGAGTGTCGAGACCGGCGCCTGCGAGATGCGTCCTTTTCTCGCCCAGGTTTACTTTTCTCACCGCTCGCTCTAGCTAGTCTACTCTACGCCCTCTGCGCTCTCGCTCGTCTCCGTCTCGTCGCCGCGCACGAAAACGATCTGCCCCGCGCACCGCCCCCCCTCGTGCTCGAGGTACATCTCCATGACCTCTCGCGCGGTCCTGGGTCCGCGATCGCCCGCCGCTCGGAGCGACCCGCGAAGCCGCGCGCGTAATTCGCTCGCGCGGGCGAGAAACGACGCCGGGACGGCGGCGCCGCTCGCCGCGACGCGAAGAGCCCGCTCGAGGAACGCCGCCGACGAAGGCGCGGCCGCGTCCTTCCCTCCCTCCGCGCACATCTCGGCGAAGAGAGACGCGCCGAGCGAGTCGCAAGCGGCGTCCAGCAGAGGCGCACGAATCTGACGAAAGAGGGAGCACAGGGGGGAGAACTCGTGAGCGTCTCGTACGGCGGCGGACGAGAGAGACTAGACGACTCGTAGGTTGTCGCGGAGGTCTTCGATGTGGGTCGCGAAAAAGTAGAGCGCGGGGGGTGAGGCTCCCCTCGCGCTCGTCGCGGCGTACCCCTGGTGGATCTGGGCGGAACTATGAAGGGCGCGCGCATGCCGCCGGATCCCGGAGGACCCGACGCTCGCGCGTCCCAGATACGTCCGCCGCGCGAGAGAGGGACGAAAACCGGGAGGGGAGGAAAAAAAAAAAAAAAACGGGAGGCTCGTCGCTCGCGCGCTTCGTTCGCACCTTGACGTCCAGCCCGTCCATCGCGACCGGTCGCGTGACGAAGCAGAGCCCGCGCACGAAGAACCGTCGGTCGGTTTCGGCGCACGCGTAGTCGCGCTTAAACCGCCGAAAACTCCCGGGCGCGAACGCGAACGTCTCCCCGCGGCTTTTCTCAAAGTGCGCGCCGCCCTCGAACCGCCCCGTCGGGTGGCGTCTGTTCCGCCACTCGTCGGGGTCGTACCCCGGGCCACCCGCGAGCCACTCGAGGCTCGCCTGCCTCGCCTCGAACCCGCGCGCGATGTCGTCGGGCCCGCGCTTACACTCGAACACCGCCAGCGCGTCGGAGACGACGCGACGGAAAACGTTTTGCGACGACGCCGACGCCTTCTCGGAAACGGAACCGCCCGCGGAAACGCCGCCGTCCTCCCTCGATCCCGCTTCGGGCGTCGCGCGCACGAGCACGGCGTCGAGCTCGAAATTCGCCGACCCGAGCGTCACGTTACGAAGGAGGAACAGCCGCGCGGAGGAGGAACAACCGCCATCCGCGTCGGACTCGTCCGCGGAAACGCCTCCCGCGGAAACCCCTGCTCCCGCGAGGCCAAAGCCGAAGCCGACGCCGGCGGCTTTTTCGACGGCGTCTCTCATCACCCCCGCCGCGACGTCCTCGAAGCCGCTCCCCCTCTCGACGTTCCTCGCCCCCGCGCGGCGCATCGCGTCCGCCGTGTCGCGTTCCGCGAGCTCCACGCCCGTCGCGTCGCGCGCCGAGGCGAGCGCTTCGGCGGTTCGTCGACAGTCGCGAAGGAGCGGCGCGGCGTCGTCCCGCGCCGCATTCGCCTCCGCCTCCGCCGCGGGGACGAGGGCGCGCGTCGCGTCCAACTTTCGGCGCGTCCGAGCGGCTTTGGCTTCGGCGTTCTCCCCGCCGCCGGGTCCCGCCGGGTCGAGCGTCCGGAGGTACGCCTCGATGCCGACGACGGCGGCGCGGAGGTGCGCGAGGTGCCGCTCCGCGCGTTCGACGCGCGCGGACGCGGGGTGGGCGCGGTACGCGTCCGTCGCGGCGGCGCGCGACGCGTCGAGGGGGTCGAGGGTCGGGGCGTGATGCGCCCGGAGGGCTCGCGCGTACGCGCGGAGGGACGCGCCGGGGTCGGAGAGCACGCGCGCGCGCGCCTCCGCGGCGAGCCAGCTCGCGAAGCGCGCCTCGTCCATGGACGCGACGTCCGCGTGGTCGGCGCGGGCGAGGTACGCGCGCAACGTCGACGGGGCGTCCGCCGCGCCCGGGGGGGGGGCGGCCGACGACGACATCGTCGGGGAGGCCGACGCCAAGGGTAAAGCGCGCCGCGCGAGGAGAGGTCGACGGCGCGGAGGAGGCGCGAGAGGGGGAGGGGGGGAGACGGGGGGG
>MDSW01149441.1_pt1 | contig 19715 bp, 17 predicted proteins | sample 811171 | NCBI WGS metagenome assembly MDSW01 (sample SAMN05326641, study PRJNA326480) | marine metagenome | isolation source: seawater | place: Atlantic Ocean: North West | collected 2012 | reverse complement strand
TCTATGTGATTCCAAAGCTCTAGTTGTGCCAAAACTTGATTGGTAAATGAATTAGACATAACAAATGAAGGATGACCAGTTGCACAGCCCAAATTTACCAATCTTCCTTCTGCTAATAATATAATACTTTTTCCTTCAATAGTATACATATCAACTTGTGGCTTGATAGTATCCTTAGTATGCCCCCAATTATCATTAAGCCAGGCCACATCTATTTCATTATCAAAATGACCAATATTACACACAATAGTTTTGTCTTTCATTGTCTGAAAATGATGAGATTGTATAATATCTTTATTACCAGTTGTGGTAACAATAATATCTGCATTCTTACACACATCATTCATTCTTTTTACGGCAAAACCATCCATAGCAGCTTGTAGTGCACAAATAGGATCAATTTCAGTGACAATAACTCTAGCGCCAGCACCTCTTAGTGAAGCTGCAGAGCCTTTACCAACATCACCATATCCAGCAACAACGGCTACTTTACCAGCCATCATCATATCAGTTGCTCTTCTAATAGCATCTACCAAAGATTCCTTACACCCATATTTATTATCAAACTTAGATTTTGTAACAGAATCATTAATATTTATTGCAGGAAGGGTAAGCGTACCCTTCTCCATCCGTTCATATAATCTATGAACTCCGGTTGTAGTTTCTTCAGAAAGACCTTTTATACCATCAACCATTTCAGGAAATCTATCTAATACCATATTAGTTAAATCTCCACCATCATCTAAAATCATATTTAAGGGCTTTCCACCCTCAAAAGCTGTAAGTGTTTGTAAAATACACCAATCAAACTCTTCTTCATTCATCCCTTTCCAGGCAAAAACAGGGATGTTTTTTTCTGCAATTGCAGCAGCTGCCTGATCCTGAGTAGAAAATATATTACAAGAAGACCACGCTACCTCAGCTCCTAAATGAACTAATGTTTCAATTAATACTGCTGTTTGAATTGTCATATGCAGACATCCTGCAATTCTTGCTCCTGACAATGGCTTACTGTCTCCAAATTCCTCGCGAATAGACATTAATCCTGGCATTTCTGCCTCTGCCAATGTAATTTCTTTTCTTCCCCATTCTGCTAATGAGATATCTTTTACTTTATAATTCATAATTCCCAATTCCATTTTTTATTTTTTCGGACTGCAAATATACGTATAATTATTATTTTAGCAATTGATATTTATGAAGATATGCCGCTGATTAAGGAAATTAAGAAACATAACTGCACTATTGGAATTTGGGAAATGAATGAATCATTAACTCAGCTTCTTAAACTATCTAAAACAACCGATCTTCCTAGCTTTAAAAACAAAAAGAAAAAATATGAGTTTTTATCAAGCAGACTCTTATTAAGCAAGCTATTACCAAACACATCAATTACTTACAATAAGTATAATGCTCCAGAAATTGAAGGCAGTAGTTTTATATCAATTTCACACTCAACAAAGCTTGCCGCAATTATTATTAGCAAGACAAACGCTGGATTAGATATTGAAAAGATTAGTAAAAAACCACTTAAGTTAGCCTCAAAATTTATTTCAAAAGATCATCACAATCCTCTTTCAGAGGAAAAAGCAACATTAATTTGGAGCTGCAAAGAAGCTATCTTCAAATGGCATCAAAAAGGCAATGTTAATTTTATTATGGATATAGAAATTGCCCCGTTTTTCATCAAAAATAAAGGTACTATCACTGCTAAATTTAAATCAGAAGTACTCACTTTGCACTATGAAAAAATAAATACGCATTTTTTAGTGTATGTTTGCAAATGAAAAATCTCAATACATGAAAATTTATGATAACATAATAGCTGCTAAAAAAGCAAATAAGAAATCTTTTGCATTGCTAATTGATCCTGATAAGCAAAATAAAGAGCAACTCTTATGCATTATCAAGAAAGCAAATCAAACAAACACTGATTATTTCTTTGTAGGCGGGAGCTTGCTTGCAAATGACAGTCTAGATATCTGCCTAGCTACTCTTAAACAACATTCAAATATTCCTGTTGTCCTCTTTCCTGGAAACACTATGCAAGTAAATAACAAAGCAGATGCAATACTGTTCTTGTCGTTGATTTCAGGAAGAAATGCGGAAATGCTTATTGGGAAACAAGTTATCACTGCTCCTATATTAAAGCAATCATCTTTAGAAATTATGCCAACGGGATATATCCTTATTGATAGTGGAAAGCCAACAACGGTCTCTTATATAAGCAACACAACGCCAATTCCATCTGATAAAGATATGGTAGCAGTATGCACCGCTATGGCTGGAGAGATGCTTGGCTTAAAACTTATTTTTATGGATGGAGGAAGTGGAGCAAAAAAACCAATATCAGATAAAATGATTAATTCAGTACACAAGAATATTGATGTTCCCCTAATTGTTGGAGGAGGGATTAGTTCTGGCGAGAAGGCAATCACAAATTGTAAAGCAGGAGCTGATATTATTGTCGTAGGAGATGCTATTGAGAAAGACGAGAGTTTAATTGCTGAGATCGCCGAAGCTATACATAATTACTGAAATATCAGCAGATTAACATAATAGATATTAGCTTTTTATTTTTTTATATTTTTTGATCTCATATCATGTGATGATTCAACTCGATTTGCATGATTTATTAATTTTTATTGTGATGATGCTGTTTTTTTACTAAATTAGCGGCCTTAAACCAAAAACATTTAGTCACAATGAAAACATTAGAAACCCCTTTAACATGGATCCTTGTTCCACTTTGCTTATCTCTTTTTTATTTTTCTAAGATTTCTGCAGAAGAATTACGCGCTGAAAGAATCAATCAGGCAGAAATAGAAGCAGCAGAAAAAATGAGAGCAGAAGCAAGAGCATTATTAATTGCTGAAAGAACAATTACTGTAGAAGTAATCCATGACTCTGACCCAGCAACGACTACATATCCTGTAATAATCTCAGCAGCTAACTCTTTTGACCCAGAAGGAGATGAATTTACGTTCTTTTGGAAACAATCAGATGGAGTCTTCGTTGACTTAAAAGAGACAGCAAACACCTCAGAAGCTCAATTTGATGCAAAAGCAGGAACCTATGAGTTTGTTTTATCTATTTCTGATTCTTATGGAGAAACTTGTGTTGACACTGTAATTGTTGATGTGCAGCCTGAACCAAATAGTTGCCCAACTCCTGTGATCAGAAAATAATATTTTTTATTAAATTATTAAAGAGACTAAGGACCTATCTCTTTAATAATTTAACCCCCTATCTATCACAACTCTTTTAGAAAGCAAGAAGAAGTACATTATAGATGTCATCTACCCTTAAACATATATGACTCTAAATTAATGAATGAGCGAAATAATTTATTTCTTTAACCAACTGAATTCTATTACTAGAATTATTGAAAGTATTGCTGTAATTAGCTCAGTAATATATGTAATACTAGCAGCCAAACAAAATATCTGGTGCTGGTCTTTTGCTATCATTAGTACGATCCTTTACATTTATATTTGTCTTACAGCAAAACTTTTTGCTGAAACGGCATTGCAATTTTTTTATCTAGCGATGGCAGGCTATGGATATTACCAGTGGAATGGATCGGAAAAAGCCCGCTCAATCACTCAATGGAACATAACAAACCATTTCTTTGCAATAACGCTTGGAGCTATCCTCACATTACTAATAGGGTTCTATCTTAAAACCTACACGGAAGCAGAAATGCCAATTATTGACTCTTTTACAACTGTTTTTTCAATAATTGCGACCTACATGGTTACTAGAAAAGTATTGGAGAATTGGCTATATTGGATAGCAATTGATAGCATATCAATCTATTTATACCTTAATAGAGATCTACACCTTACATCTTTACTATTTGTTTTATATACTATTATTGCAATCTTTGGATATTTCTCTTGGAGGAAAAAAATAAAAATACATGTATAAGGTTATTGTAACAGGCCCTGAGAGTAGTGGAAAGACCACTTTATGCAACGAAATATCAAGCTATTTAAAGATCCCCTTTGCAAAAGAATATTCTCGGGAATACCTTACTGAGTTAAGCAGAGAGTACATCCAAAAAGATTTAACCATAATTGCAAAAGGGCAATTAAAATATGAAGAAAACAGCCATTTATTAGATACTGATCTAATTACAATAAAAATCTGGAGCCTATATAAATATGGGAATTGTGATGACTGGATATTAAATAAAATTGAAGCACAAAAGAAAGAAGAAAGATTTTATCTTTTATGTACGCCTGATATCATATGGGAAAGAGATCCACTAAGAGAGAATCCAACAAATAGAATGACTCTCTTTAGATTATACAAAAAAGAACTCGAAGATCTAGAACACGAATATCACATTTTAGAAAAGGACAACAGATCTATGGATGCTGTTTTAAAAATATTACACAAAAACTATATTTTCTAAGAATCTATTTCTATTTTTGGCAAATCTTTAAAGGGGTGCCTAAAGGCTGAGATTAAACCCATTGAACCTGATCTGGTAATTCAGAATAGGGAAATGAGTCAACATTAATTCAAACATGCATCAACCTCTCTATGCATGTAATGTTAACTAAAAAATTAAAAATGTTTAACAAACTAAAATTAATAACTACTCTACTTGCAATACCATTTATTAGCTTTACTCAACAGCTAAGTGATACTATTTCAATGAAGAGAATACTGAATGAAGTAAATGTGAACGCTTTAAGAGCTGGAGAAAAAACACCAGTGGCATTCACAAATATCAATCAAGAAGAAATTGAAAAAGCTAATCTAGGACAAGATTTACCTTATATAATTTCACTTTCACCATCCGTTGTTACTACTTCAGATGCTGGAGCAGGTATTGGATACACAGGCTTAAGGATTAGAGGGTCTGACCCTACAAGAATAAATGTTACTATTAATGGTATACCTCTAAATGATTCTGAAAGTCAAGGAGTATGGTGGGTAAATATGCCTGATTTCAGCTCCTCAGTTGAAAACATTCAAATCCAAAGAGGAGTAGGAACCTCAACAAATGGAGCAAGCTTTGGAGCGTCTATAAATATAAAAACTGACGCACTAAACAAAGACCCATACTTCATAACAAATAATAGCATAGGAAGTTTTGCAACATTAAAAAATAACATCAAATTTGGAACTGGATTACTTGATAATAAATTTGCATTTGACGGGCGTTTATCAAGAATCAGTTCAGATGGATATATTGATAGAGCAACATCTAAATTAACATCATTATACTTACAAGGAACATATTTTGGAAAAAATTCTGTAATAAAAGCACTGATGTTTTCTGGCCATGAACGTACATATCAAGCTTGGAATGGTGTTCCTTTAAGCTATTTAGATAGCAATAGGACTTTTAACTCATACACATATGAAAATGAAGTAGATAATTACGACCAAATGCATTATCAATTACATTACAGTAGGCAACTAAGCAATGTTACAAATTTAAATACTGCTGTACACTATACTCATGGAGAAGGATATTACGAACAATATAAAACAGAAGAGAGATTTGAAGATTATAATTTAGAAAATATCATAATTGGTAATGATACTATATCTTCTACTGATTTAATAAGAAGAAAGTGGTTAAATAATGATTTTGGTGGTTTTACTTATTGCTTAAATCATAAAATAGGTAATCTTAATTTAATTTTTGGTGGTGCAAGCAATCATTACTCTGGACAACATTATGGAAATATTATTTGGTCTGAATTTGCTAGTAATGGAGCAGTCAATTATCAGTACTATTGGAACAAAGCAGATAAACTAGATAATAATTTCTATGCTAAAGCGAACTACAAATACTCTGATGCCACTAATCTTTATATTGATTTACAAAGAAGACGAGTAGACTATATTTTTGAAGGATATGACAAAAACAACAACCCTTCTGAACAAGAGGTAAATCATGGTTTCTTCAATCCTAAATTTGGCATATTTCATGATATAAGTAGAGTACAATCTATTTATGCATCATTTGGTGTTTCAAATAAAGAGCCAAATAGAAATGACTATATAGAAAGCACACCAAATTCACGACCTGAACATGAAACACTTTATGATACAGAGATTGGATACAAACAAAAAGGTGAGAGATTAAGCTTAGGCATCAATTTATACCATATGAAATATAAGAATCAATTGGTTTTAACTGGTCAAATAAATGATGTTGGAGCCTATACTCGTACTAATATTGATCAATCATTTAGAAATGGAATAGAAATTGAAGGAGCTTATGAATTAAGCAAAAATTTAAGTTGGTCAGGTAATATTACTCTTAGCGAGAATAAAATTATTAATCATACGGCTTATATTGACAACTGGGATAACTGGGGGCAAGAAAAGGTTGATTATGAGAATACTGATCTCGCTTTTTCTCCGAATCTAATTTGGGCTTCAATTTTAAACTACAAATTACATCAAAATGCAAATATTGATTTTATCAGCAAGTATGTGGGAGAGCAATTTATTGACAATACGTCATCAGAAAGTAGAATGCTTGATGATTATTTAGTAAATAATTTCCGTATTTCCTATAAGTGGACTAGCAAGATTTTCAAAACTACTAAACTGACTCTGCAAATAAATAATATAATGAATAATGAATACGTAAGTAATGCCTGGGTATACCGTTTCATATCTGACAACTGGGATCCAAGAGCAAGTGACCCTTATATAAATACTGATAGTGAAAGAGGATATAATATGTCTGGATATTTTCCAGAAGCTACACGAAACTACTTGCTAGGAATCACATTAGGATTTTAACGCTTACTGGGAATTTAATATTCAATTAAAAGTCCACTAATTAGGTGAGCTTTTTTATTACTTTTGTAAATAAACAAACCTACATGGAATATAATACAAAAAAGGACCATCTTACTATGCCAGAATATGGCAGACATGTGCAAACCATGATCAATCATGCTGTTAGTATTACTGACAAAAAGAAGCAGCAAGAATGCGTAGATGCAATTATCACCTTTATGGGGCAAATGAATCCACATTTACGCGACGTAAAAGAATTTACACACAAACTCTGGGATCATTTGCATATCATGTCTAATTTTGAACTCACTGTAAAGTCTCCATACCCTAAGCCTGAGGCAGAAAAATTAGTTGCAAAGCCTGCTCCAATGAGATATCCAGGCAACAAAATTCAATTCTCATACTACGGAACTACAATCCCAAATATGATTGAAACTGCGCTAAAACTTAAAGACCCTGAAAAAGAAATCATGACAGGAATGATTGCAAATCAAATGAAGAAATCCTATATCCTATTTAATGGGGATTCAGTAGATAATAACGTAATAAAATTACACTTAAAACAGTTATCAAATGGAGATTTAACCCTTGCTGATGATTTTCAATTTATTCGTTCCGCTTCTATAAGGCAAGGGGGAGGGAAAAAGCATAATGCAAAGAAAAAACCCTTCAAAAAGAAAAAAAACCAAAGTAGATGACTACATTTAAAGTAAAAGGAGGGCTCAAGCTTAAAGGAGATCTACATCCACAGGGGGCAAAAAATGAAGCGCTTCAGGTATTATGTGCAGTGCTACTAACTCCTGAAGAAGTAGTAATGGAAAACATTCCAGATATCCGTGATGTAAACATCCTAATTGATCTTTTGCGTGACTTAGATGTTAGTGTAAAGCAAATTAATAAATCTAGCTACAGATTTAAAGCTGAAAAAATTAATATCGACTATTTATCTTCTGATACCTATAAAGCAAAAAGTAGCAGTATTAGAGGATCTATTATGATAGTAGGACCGCTTCTAGCTAGATATGGAAAAGGATTTGTTCCAAGGCCTGGAGGAGATAAGATTGGTCGAAGAAGGTTAGATACTCATTTTATAGGCTTTAAAAATTTAGGAGCTAAATTTGTCTATGACAGCAAAGAAGAATTTTATAGAGTTACTGCTAAGGAGTTAAAAGGAGCCCACATGTTGCTTGACGAAGCCTCAGTAACTGGTACCGCAAATATAATTATGACGGCAGTTATGGCTAAAGGCAAGACAACAATTTATAATGCTGCTTGCGAACCTTATCTACAGCAGTTATGTAAAATGCTTAATTCTATGGGCGCAAAAATAACTGGAATTGGATCGAACTTAATCAATATTGAAGGGGTTAAATACTTAAGTGGATGCTCTCACTCTATTCTTCCCGACATGATTGAGATTGGCTCATTTATTGGGCTTGCAGCAATCACAAAATCAGAAATTACTATTAAAAACGTAGCTTATAACGAACTTGGTGTAATCCCTTCCGTTTTTACTAAATTAGGTGTCAAAATTGAGAGAAAAGGAGATGATATTTTTATTCCATCACAAGACAGTTATGAAATTGAACCTTTTATTGATGGTTCGATATTAACAATCTCTGATGCCCCTTGGCCAGGATTTACTCCTGATCTATTAAGTATCATATTAGTAGTAGCATCACAAGCAAAAGGGAGTGTTCTAATTCATCAAAAGATGTTTGAATCTCGTCTATTCTTTGTAGATAAATTAATTGATATGGGAGCTCAGATTATATTATGTGACCCGCACAGAGCAACTGTAATTGGATTAAATCATCAATCCAAGTTTAAAGCTACAAAAATGACATCTCCTGATATCAGAGCTGGTGTATCACTACTTCTAGCTGCACTTGCGGCTGATGGAGAAAGTACGATAGATAATGTAGAACAAATTGATAGAGGTTATCAGAATATCGATTCTAGACTAAATGCTATTGGAGCTCAAATTACTAGAATTGATTAATTTCAAATATACGCATAAGAACTAGATTATTATGAAAAAAATCATAAGCCTTACATTGATCAACTATGTTTTCATTTCATTATCATTTGGGCAAGAAATAGGTTTAAGAATTGGGGATATTGCCCCTGAACTAGAATATGAAAATCCGATTGGAGAAAAAATAAAACTATCTTCGCTAAGAGGGGAATTAGTCCTTATCGATTTCTGGGCCAGCTGGTGTGGACCATGCAGAAAAGAAAATCCAAATATTGTTGAGGCTTATAAAAAATACACTAAGAAGATGTTCAAGAATGGAAAAGGATTTGAAGTATTCTCATTGTCACTAGATAGTAAACGAGAAGCCTGGGTAAAAGCTATTAATGAAGATGAATTATTTTGGGAATATCATGTTTCTGACTTAGGAGGCTGGCAATCAGAAGGATCCAATAAATATGGAATCCGCTCAATACCAAGTAATGTGTTGATTAATGGTAATGGAATTATTATTGCACGGAATCTAAAAGGCGCTTCTCTCGGACGGTTTCTAGAAAATCAAATAAAATAAACTGCCAAATTGTCTTCTTTCATCCCTTTGGCAAAATATTTGCAATAACAGTCTATAGTTAAAGTTAATAAAATATAAGTATGAGCAATAGAAAGAAAAAAGCAGAGAAAATTACCAATAAAAAAAGTAATTCTAAAAAGTCCCAATCTAAAGAAGCAGACAATGGGAAAGAAGAAATAACAAAAAATAAAGAAGAGGCTGCTCTTAGCAATGAAGAGCTACTAACAATTGAGAAAGATAAAAACCTTAGACTATTTGCAGAGTTTGAAAATTTTAGAAAAAGAACTGCTAAAGAGAAACTTGAGCTTTTCAGTACCGCAAATAAAGACATAATGTCCATTTTACTGCCAATTCTGGATAACTTTGAACGCTCTATAGATGCTAATAATTATAAGGATGAAGATGGCCCTGTTTTAATTTACAAGCAGCTAAAGTCTGAGCTTGAAAAAAAGGGACTTAAAGAAATAGAAAGCCCTATTAGCAAAGAGCTTGACACAGATTTTCATGAAGCAATAACTAACATCCCAGCAACTAAAGATGCTGACAAAGGAAAAATTGTGGATGTAATTGAAAAAGGATATATGCTAGGAGAAAAAATCTTGCGTTATGCAAAGGTAGTAGTGGCAAACAAAGAATAAATTATGTCAAAAAGAGATTATTACGAAATACTTGGCGTTAGCAAAAGTGCTGCTGCAAAAGAAATAAAAAAAGCATATAGAAAACTAGCATTAAAATATCACCCAGACAAGAATCCTAATGATAAAGCTGCAGAAGAGAAATTTAAAGCTGCAGCTGAAGCGTATGATGTTCTGAGTAATCCTGAAAAGAAACAGAGATATGATCAATTTGGGCATGCAGGAATGAGTGGTGCTGCTGGCGGAGGATTTGGTGGTGGTATGAATATGGATGATATCTTTAGTCAGTTTGGCGATATTTTTGGAGGCGGTAATTTCGGTGGATTTGGTGGAGGTGGAAGGGGAAGGGGAGTATTAAAAGGAACAAACCTTAGAATCCAATTATCATTAAATTTAAAGGAAGTGGCTGAAGGGGTTGAGAAAAAAATAAAAGTCAATCGCTTAGTAAATGCTGAAGGGGTTACCTACAACACTTGTAAAACGTGCCATGGAAGCGGACAAATTACCAGAGTAAGCAACACTATTCTAGGACAAATGCAAACTCAAAGTACCTGTCCTCATTGTAGTGGTAATGGTAAAAGTATTGATAAACGTCCATCTGGAACAGATGCTAATGGAATGATCAAAGAAAGCGAGACTGTAAAAATTACTATTCCTGCTGGCGTTGAGGATCAAATGCAACTTAAAGTAAGTGGAAAAGGAAATGCAGCTCCTTTTGAAGGAATAAACGGAGATCTAATTGTACTTATATCTATCGAAAAACATGAAAAACTAATTCGTGATGGACAAAACCTACATTACGATCACTATATCAGTTTTGCAGATGCTATATTAGGCACTTCTTCTGAGATACCAACAATAACAGGAAAAGCTAAGATCAAACTAGAGAAAGGAATCCAGAGTGGTAAAATACTAAGACTCAAAGGGAAAGGATTGCCTTCGATTAATAGCTATGGAAATGGGGACCTGCTTATACATATCAATGTCTGGACCCCTCAAAACTTATCAAAAGAAGAAACAAAATTCTTTGAAAAGAACAAAGGATCTGATTCTTTTACGCCTAATCCTACACAGAACGACAAATCATTCTTTAACAGAGTAAAAGAAATGTTTAGTTAGAATGACAAGAAAAAATCTCCTTATAGTCAAAGATGTTGTTAAAAAATATGGGGATTACGTTGCATTAAACAATGCTAATATTACAGTACCAGAAGGCAGTATCTATGGGCTATTAGGCCCAAATGGAGCAGGAAAGACTACTTTAATGCGAATTATTAATCAAATTACTGCTCCAGATAGCGGTCAAATAATCTTTGACGGTGAAAAATTGCAAAAATATCACACCTCTCATATTGGGTACATGCCAGAAGAAAGAGGACTGTATAAAAAGATGAGTGTTGGAGAGCAAGCGCTTTATTTAGCCCAACTTAAAGGAATGAATTACAACGAAGCTCTTAAGAAACTTAAATTCTGGTTCGAAAAATTAAAAATAACTGGTTGGTGGAATAAAAAAGTAGAAGAACTGAGTAAGGGAATGGCTCAAAAAATTCAATTTGTAGTAACTGTTATACATGAACCAAAACTTTTAATTTTTGATGAGCCATTTTCAGGTTTTGATCCAATTAATGCTGCAATAATTAGAAATGAGATACTCGCATTAAGCAGAAAAGGAACAACCATCATCTTCTCAACGCATAGGATGGAATCGGTAGAAGAAATTTGCAATCATATTGCTCTTATTAATAAATCAAAAACAATACTTGAAGGTAGTATTGATACTATAAAGAAGCAATTCGCCAATAATAATTATGAGGTAATAACTAAAGATCTTATACTAGAAGAGAACGATTTATATAAGGTAATAAGCACGAAAAATAATATATCACATATTTTACTAAAAGAAGGGGTGACTGGAAAGGAGGCTATACAGAAAATTAATAGTAATTATGATATATTGTCTTTTAGAAAAGAAAGTCCAGGGATGGAAGAGATCTTTATTAAAGCTATAAAAGATGCATAAAATCTGGCTAATAATACAAAGAGAATACCTAGTAAGAGTAAGAAAAAAATCTTTTATTATAATGACAATTCTAGCGCCATTACTACTAGCTTCTGTTATGATTATACCTATTTATTTAGCAAATGAAAGCCAAGAAGAACGTATTATAGCGGTAAAGCAACAAGAAAATTTTATCCTGGAAGACACTAAATTTCTCCATTTTACAATAATTCCTGATTCTGAAGCAAATAATCTCAGAAAAGACTTTATGGAAAGCCCCTATTATGCACTGCTCTATATAGATGAAAAAGAATTTACTCTTTATTCTAATCAACAAATTAGCTTAAGCGTGATTGACAATATTCAAAGGCAAATTAATGATATAATTGAAGTAAATAATCTGAAAAGAGCAGGAATTGACCCTCAAGTAATCAAGCAAGCCAAACCTAATATTAAGATAACAACAAAAATAATAGATGAAAATGGAGGTGCTACAAACTCTCATTCTGAAGCAAGTATGGGAATTGGATTTGCAGCAGGATTACTTATATACATGTTTATCTTTATGTATGGAACTATGGTGATGAGAGGTGTTATAGAGGAGAAAACAAGCCGAATAGTTGAAGTAATCATCTCCTCGGTAAAACCATTTCAACTTATGATGGGAAAAATACTAGGTGTAGCACTTGTAGGTCTTACACAATTTATACTATGGATAATATTAACAATTATTATATCCTCTATTGCCGAACTGACTTTTTTAGATACTAGTACTATGGCAAGTGAAATAAACAATAATGAGCGGTCTATTATTATATCCCAATTAGCAAATATAACAGGAGGAATTAACTTATTACAAATCTTCTTCTGCTTTATCTTTTATTTCCTAGCAGGCTATCTAATGTACAGTTCTTTATTTGCTGCAGTTGGTTCTGCAGTAGATGCTGAAGCTGACACTCAGCAGTTCATACTTCCAATAACAATTCCGCTGATACTATCTTTTATACTTATACAGCCAATAATGGATAGCCCTGATGGTATATTGGCCTTTTGGATGAGTATCATTCCTTTTACCTCACCAGTGATAATGATGGTAAGACTTCCTTTTGGAGTTCCCAGCTGGGAACTATTCCTTTCTATGGGAATATTAGTTAGTACATTTATCGCTACAACATGGCTAGCAGGACGAATCTACCGCACAGGAATCTTGATGTATGGAAAGAAAGCAAGCTATAAGGAGCTCTGGAAGTGGCTTAAGTATTAGCTAAATTTATCTAAAATTGCTTGTTTTTGCTGTTTTTTCATGAAATATTATGCTTTTTTCATTAAAATTTTACTAAAAAATCACACAGCCTAACTGTCTATTTATCAGTTTATTGACACTGATACAAACATTCAAATGTTAAAAAGAGTGTATTTTTTTAGGTATCAATTGTGAAAGAGGGTTATCTTTGCAAACGTATTAACCAAATTTTAAAAAAATGAAAAAAAATTTACGAAACATATTAGCCCTTTCATTAGGACTAATGACAACAATCGCTTTCGCTCAAGATTGGAACGCTGATTCAAGAACAAGAATCGACATGAGCGGTGATTATGACAAATTTGAAGCTGCTCAAAGAACTACTGTAGGTGCTACCTGGGGAGGTTCTGACTGGGGGATTCATGCAAGTACTGTAGTAAACTATGACCTAAACTCTGGTGATGTTGCAAGACTTGCTGTTCATGAGGCTTACGCTTCTACTGATCTAATGGGTTACGCTAGTATGACTGTAGGTCGTCAAGCGTTAAACTATGGTTCAGGACTACTTATTGGTTCTAATGAGTGGAGTGCTGACAGATACACGCGTGATGCATGGGTTTTTGGATTAGACCTTGACATGGCTGATGTAACTTTCGGGTACCAATCTAGAATGAATGGTGATTCATTAACAGATGGTGCTAGCGGCATGTATTTAAATGCTTCTAAATCTGAAGGTGACTGGACTGCTAACTTACTTTATGGAAGTCAAACTTTAACTTCAGATGATGTTGATGGAGATGCTACTACTTACATGGGGCTTGATTTATCATATGCTATGATGGATGGTGCATTAGGATTAAATGTAAGCTATAACACTGTTACTGGTGCTATAAATGCTGTAGATGGTTCTGTTATGGATGACATGGACATGACTGCTATTGGAGCAACTTACGCTGTAAATGATGACATGTCTATCTCAGCTACACAAACTACGTATGGTGAAGGTGGATTCAACTTATTAGGAGGTAACGCTGGAGCTTATGGTGCTCCAACTTCTTCATGGATGAGTCATGGTAACTTAGGTCACTTAGGTGCAGACCAACAAAATTTATCTCTTGGTGGTGCTTATACAATGGGTGACTTTAGCTTAGATGTTGCTATGCATACAGTAACTGATGAGAATAATGAAGACTATGAAAGAAATGCAATGGAAGTTGCGTTAGGATATACAATGTCTGACAATGCTGGATTAGCAGTAAATTATGCTATTGATAATAACGGCGGAGACACTGATACAAAATACACATGGTTAACTTTAACAATTACTCCGTAATTTGATTAGAGTATATATATAAAAAAGGGCTGCATAAAGCAGCCCTTTTTTTTTACATAAACTTTTATACCTTAGCAAAAAAAAAATGAAATCAATACTTACAGCATTCCTAACAAGCTTTATACTATTCTCTAATGCTCAAGATATTATAATCTATAAAGATGGGAGTGAAAAAAAAACAAAAGTACTGAAGATAAGTGCGAATGATGTTGTATTTAAAAAATACAGTAATCTTAAAGGCCCTGAGTACACTGAATCAAAATCTAATATCTTTATGATTAAATATGAAGGTGGAGATTCAGATATTTTTAATACCGTAACAGAAAAAAGCACTCAAAATCAAACAGAGCAGAACTACACATTATTTTCTGGAACAAATATTGAACTCTATTTAACGCATACAATTAGTTCGAAAAACCTAAGGAATGGAGATGTAATACGTTTTGCAGTTAAAAATGGCATTACTTCTAAAGATGGAAAAACTATAATTGCAGCAAACACTTATGTTGAAGGGAAAGTTGTAAATTCAGAAAGCGCTAAAGCTGGAGGAGTTAAAGGAGAGTTAGATATTATGGTTAGTAATGTTACTGCAGTAAACGGCAGAAATATCCCCGTATTTCTAAATGTTAATAATGAAGGGGAGAATAAAGAGGGAGAAGCGTTTGCAGTAGGCATGTTATTATTTTGGCCTGCATTATTTATGAAAGGAGGAGAAGCAGAAATAGCCTCAGGAACGAGTTTTTTAGTTCAAACAACACAAGATGTGTCTTTTAACACTCTAAAGCTATCCGAGCAACAAACAAATACACCAAATATAGCTTATGAAAAGTTAAATAAAGCCAATCCATGTGGAGAAAAGCCGAAAAAACCACCTACTTTTAACAATCCTCAGTATAGAAAGACTCAAGAGTACAAAGTTTATTACAAAAAGCTTAAAATCTGGCAAGAATGTAATAATAATTAAACGTATCTAGCTGCCTTTTTGCAACTGCTTTCGCATAAGTAAGTGTACATAGGAACTAACAAGATACTGTTAAGAAGTGCATAGATTAACTTGAAATCCTGCTTTAGGTTTGGTATCTTTGCACACATATTAACTATTTAAATATTTAAAAAAATGAAAAAATTATTTTTAACAGCAGTTGTTGCTTTATCTACTTTAGTAGCATCTGCACAATTCATGGTTGTCACAACTTATGATGGGGACCAAGAAGAAAACATGGACAAAATCACTGCAAACTTGGGGATTGGATACATGGTAAATGACAACTTTACTGTTGGGTTAGCTCAAAAAGCTGAATCACATGAAGAACATGATCATGCGCCAGGTGAGCATGGTGAAGATGAAGATGAAGACAAAGCATATGACCTATGGGTTCGTTACAATATTGCTCAGGTAGAAGGTGCTTATGCTTCGTTACAAATGCCAACTCAAGATGGATCTGAAGACATGAGAATCGGTATAGGATTTGCATTTAACGTATGGAACGGCCTATATGTTGAGCCAAACTACACAATGCCAACAAAAGAAGATGACAATGGAGACAGAGAAGGATCTTTCAACTTTGGTGTTTCGTACAGATTCTAGAAATTAATTAGATTTCTTAAATAATAAAAAAGCCAGCAAATTGCTGGCTTTTTTATTATCCGATGATTTCTTTTGCTTTATTTAAAGCATTATCTATTCCACTAACATCTGGGCCTCCGGCAGTAGCAAAGAATACCTGCCCTCCTCCTCCTCCATTAATGGATTTAGCTATCTCTCTAATTATTAGTTTAGCATCCATACCTTTGGAAACCAAATCATCAGTAAGCATAACTGATAATAAAGCCTTCCCTTCTACCTTTGATGCTAACACCATAGCCAGATTTTCTTCCTTTCTAAGCTGAAATGACACATCCTTCATATCAGCAGCCTTCATTTTTACCTTCTTAGCAATAAATCGAACCTCCCCTAACTTAACTACTAATTCTAAAAGCTCCTCCTTTACAGATCCTAAATTTGATCTTTTAAAATCTGCTAACTGCTTCTCTAAATTCTTATTATAATTTATTAGCTGAGTGATACCCGACCTTAAATCCTTATTCTTAACTAAACCACCAATATCATTTAATAAATCTTCTTGTTCATCTATATAATTAAGTGCTTTCTCTCCTGTTATGGCTTCAATTCTTCTTATACCAGATGAAATTGAACCTTCTGATAAGATTTTAAAAATTCCTATTTCTCCTGTTGCACCAACATGCGTGCCTCCACATAACTCTTTTGATGTGTCAAACTGGATCATACGAACAAATTCTTCATATTTCTCACCAAAAAGCATCATAGCTCCAAGTTCTTTTGCTTTACTTAAAGTCAAATTATCACGTTCATCTAATAAAATATTATCTAATATTTTAGTATTTACATCTGCCTCGATTTTCTTCAAATCTGATTTATTAATTCTCGAAAAATGCGAGAAGTCAAAACGCAAGCGTGAAGGATTAACCAATGACCCCTTTTGCGTAACATGTTTGCCAAGAATAGTTCTTAAGCTCGCATGAAGTAAATGAGTTGCCGTATGGTTCCTAGTAGAAGCTTTTCTATCATGCAGATTTACCTTCGCTATAAAACTAGATGATAAATTATCTGGCAACTTCTCAGTAAAATGGACAATTAATTTGTTTTCTCTTTTAGTATCAATAATATCAATGCTTTGATCTCCACTGCTAATCACTCCACTATCACCAACCTGACCTCCCCCTTCTGGATAAAATGGAGTGCGATTAAATACTAATTGATATTTTTTATCTTCTTGTGATCTAACCTCCCTATATCTAGTGATTCTAACTTCTAATTCTAGATTAGTATAACCCACAAACTCTTCAAGCTGATCTTCAATTAAAATCACCCAATCACCTTTCTCTATCTTACCAGCTTGCTTTGAGCGATCTTGCTGTTCTTTCATAGCAGCATCAAAATCTGTCTTATTAAAACTTAAACCTTCCTCTGATAAAATTAGCGCAGTCAAATCTACCGGAAATCCATACGTGTCATAGAGCTCAAAAACTTGGCGTCCTGAAATCTGCCTTCTAGATTCTTTAAGAATTTGCTTAATTCTTTTAAGTCCATCAGCCAAAGTTTTTAAAAAAGATTCTTCTTCTTCTTTGATTACTTTCTCAATTAATCCTTTTTGATTTTCTAATTCAATAAACTGTTTTCCCATCTGCTTCACTAATATAGCAACTAACTCATACATAAATGGATCTTTTAAATTTAAAAAAGTATAAGCATACCTCACAGCTCTTCTTAAAATTCTTCTAATAACATAGCCTGCTTTGACATTTGAAGGTAGCTGACCATCAGCTATAGAGAATGCTACTGCTCTAATATGATCAGCAATAACTCGCATCGCAATATCTTGTTTTTCATCTTTTCCATAAGAGATCTTAGCCTTTGAAGCTATTGCCTGTATAATTGGCTGGAAGATATCAGTGTCATAATTAGATTTCTTTCCTTGTATAATCATAGAAAGTCGCTCAAAACCCATACCAGTATCAACATGTTTCTTTGGCAATGGCCTTAAACTCCCATCTGAAAACTGGTTATACTGCATAAAAACTAAGTTCCAAATCTCAATTACCTGAGGATGATCCTTATTTACTAATGACTGACCACTTACCTTTACTCTTTCTGAATCAGTCCTATTATCAAAATGGATCTCAGAACAGGGGCCGCAAGGGCCTGTCTCTCCCATTTGCCAAAAATTATCTTTCTTGCTACCATTTAATATCTTATCTTCTTGCAAGTGTCTCTTCCAAAAATTAAAAGCATCATGATCTTTTTCTAGCTTATCTTTAGATGAACCTTCAAAAACAGTCACGTATAATCTATTCTTATCAAGCTTGCAAACATCAATAAGAAACTCCCAAGCCCAATCAATAGCTTCTTGCTTAAAGTAATCCCCAAAACTCCAAGATCCTAACATTTCAAACATTGTATGATGATAGGTATCATGCCCAACCTCTTCTAAATCATTATGTTTTCCAGAAACACGTAAACATTTTTGTGAATTTGCAAGACGTAAATTAACTGGCAGTGTATCTCCTAATAAAATTCCTTTAAATTGATTCATTCCTGCATTTGTAAACATCAAACTAGGATCATTTTTAACAACAATAGGAGCTGACTCAATAATTTTATGGTGCTTTGATTTAAAAAAATCTAAGTACATCTCTCTAAGCTTATTGGCTTTCATCTCCTTTTTTTTCCTTTAAATTAATAATAAGTTATTAGAAATCAATATTTTTCAATACTTATCTAATGCAAATTAAGTATTTTTGCGCAACTTTTTTAACATGGCTAAGGTAAAATATTATTACGACACAAAAACACTAAGTTACAAGCGAATTCAACTTAGTAGAATAACTAAGATTAAAAAATTATTTTATTTCCTTATTGGAAGCAGTTTTACAGGGCTAATAATGGGGCTTATTTTCTTTCAATTTTTTGATAGCCCAAAAGAGAAAATATTAAACAGAGAAATCATACAGCTTAGCACCCAATATACAGTTATAAAAGACAAGCTAAATCAAGTAGAACTTGTCCTTGACGATATACAAGAAAGAGATGATAATATCTATAGAGTTATTTTTGAAGCTGACCCTATTCCTCAATCTATTAGAAAAGCAGGATATGGCGGAATAAATAGATATGAAGATCTAAGCGGATATAACAACTCTGAACTTGTTATATCGACTTCAAAAAAAATTGATCAAATAACAAAACAGCTTTACATACAATCAAAATCATTTGATGATATTATCGAATTAGCAAAAGACAAATCTACTATGCTAGCAGCAATTCCCGCGATACAACCTGTAGCGAATAAGAATCTCAGTCGTGTAGCAAGTGGATATGGATACAGAATTCACCCGATTTACAAAACTAGAAAACTACATACAGGCATGGATTTTACTGCAAAAGCAGGAACTCCAATTTATGCAACCGGAGACGGAAAAATCCTAAAAGTAAGTAAGATTAGAAGGGGATATGGGACGCATGTAGTAATTGATCATGGTTACGGATACAAAACACTATATGCTCACATGCAGAAGTATACCGTTACAAAAGGACAAAAAGTAAAAAGAGGAGACCTTATTGGATATGTTGGTAATACTGGGAGAAGTGTTGCACCGC